>Ga0100380_10004039_pt1 | contig 15433 bp, 23 predicted proteins | sample CryGeymeta201504_FD_80417 | JGI IMG/M metagenome (GOLD analysis project Ga0100380, IMG submission 80417) | Groundwater microbial communities from Crystal Geyser aquifers in Utah, USA - Crystal Geyser metaG 2015-04 | ecosystem: Environmental > Aquatic > Deep subsurface > Groundwater | place... | reverse complement strand
GCAATCAAGGCGACCTTTGCTGGGACGCTGACTTTTTGTATATTTGCGTCGCTACTAATACTTGGAAAAAAGTGGCAATCGCAACTTGGTAATTATTAATTATTTATAAAAATATGGATTACACAATTTCAAGATTTGAAGAATAAGGCGACTCACTTTTTATTTGCATTAATCATAATGAGAAACCAGTCTATAAAGAACACTATTTTAGTGAAGAAGAAAAGCTCGACCAAAAAGGCACTATAGAAAAACTAGTAGCTGAATTACAAGTAATGGCAGACGAATATGTCGCACCACTTCCTAGAATAGATAAGATAGAAGAAGCAAAGGCTATTGCGTTAGATACTAAGAAAATAGCAAGTGCTAAATTAGCTTTTCTAGCTAAAAGAGAATTAGAAAAACAACCAGTAGGGGAGGTCGCTCCTATTGATAAAATTATTAATGAAGAAATAATAAAATAAATATGACTATTCAAGATTTAAAAGCAAGGGCTTACGATTTAATCGCAATGACCCAACAAGCTCAAGCAGAGCTTCAAAAGGTCAACGAAGAAATCGCCAGAATATCAGTTGAAGAAACTAAACCAACTGAAGAACCGAATGCTGAGGAAGTTAAGGAAGAAGTTAAATAATTCTTATGCTTCCTACTGGGGAGCTTATAGAGTTCTTAATTAATTAAAATATATGAAACTAATTGAATTTTTAAGAGGAAGTAAAACCTACATTGTTACATTTGCTACAGCGGTAATTAATGTATTACAGGTTTTTAATATTACAAATTTAACTGAGGAACAAATCTTAGCAGTTAATGCTTTGTTGTTTGCTTTAATTGCTTTAGCAGTTCGTGACACCATTGTTCAGAAATAATATGACAACGCCTCAGCAAAAAATTAATCAAATAGTTATGGATAAACTAGATGGGCTATCAAACCAGATTAGTGAAATAAAAATTGCTATTGCTGGTATTCCACAAGCCATTTTAAATTCAGCCGATGAAAGATACGCATCAAAAGCATCTGAAATTAGATTGCAAAACTTAGAAACAAGGATTGAAGCAAGAAGCTACGATTGGCTAAAGCAAATTGCTGTTACCTTAATTGCTATGGTTCTGTCAATAACAGTATATTTAAAAATACAATAAATAATTTAGCAAATGTTCTTTACAACAAAATAATCGGAGGTTGGAAATGAAACGCTTTATCAATGTCACTCCAGAATGTGACTCTTGCAAAGGTCAATTAGCTCTTGAAGCTATACAAATTGACTTACCAAACTGTTGCTATATCCTTCACTGTGAATGCATCACTTGCGGAGAAGAAGAATATCTAATATTAGCTTTAGATGATTTCGTTGAAATAAACCAATTATTAAATGGAGGTTCAAATGAAAGACTTAATTAGATGGTGCTGGAATTGTCAAGCTGATACACCGCAAAAAATAATTCTATGGCTATGTAAATCTGCTGAAGTTTCAGTAGTTTTAACAGAATGTCAAAAATGTAAAAGGCATAATCGTTCAATAGAACAGGAGGAATGTGATGAAACCTAAGTGGATATTTTCTCATTATCAGCAAAAACCCTTAGCTAAAATATGGATATGCTTTAGCTGCGGATTAAAACCTTGTGAAAGCATTATGCCTTGTAGCCAAAAGCCAGAGCATTGTGCTGACAGATTACGAGGGCAACGAATTGATTTAATCAGACAACAACTTAAAGGTGGTTGTAATGAAAAAGAAGAAAAAAAATAGCAGCAACAACTGGTCAAGAAGTGGAAAGTTTAATCGTCATCATATTAAACCAAAATCTCGTTCTGGGGGAGCGACTAAAATGAATTTATTAATTATGGATACTGAGCGTCATAAAGCTTGGCACTTCCTATTTGGATTAATGACATTCAGAGAGGTCGCTGAATTACTTTTAAGAACCTGTGGGATGAAAGGACAATCCGATTCCTAATTACCTTGTTTTCAGTTATTTATTATGTTATACTTATAACAAATATAATAATATGAAAAACAAAAACAAGTTGGCAAAACTGAGGGAGTGCGTGTGTATAATATGCAATAAGCATTTTTATAAACATATTTCTCCCTCAGAAATATTATTGGGAAGAGGTATTGTTTGTTCTAAGGAATGCAAAGGAATTTTAAATGGCAGAAATAAAAGAAATGGTTTTTATAAAATATGTAAAAAATGCAAGAAAGAATTTTGGGTAAGTTATAGTAAAGAAAAGTATCATCATCCTAGATATTGTTCAAGAAAGTGTGTTTATCCAACAGAACCGGGTAAATCACTTTCTACTGACGGATATTATATAATAAATGGGAAAAAGATACATAGAATAATTATGGAAGAAAAAATAGGAAGAAAACTTTTATCCTCAGAAATAGTCCATCACATAAATGAAGATAAACTTGATAATAGATTGGAAAATTTACAGTTAATGACAAGGAAGGAACACAACAAATTACACTTTGGTATAGACGATGGTTTAACAAATTATCAAAGATTTAAATTAAGACATAAAAAATAATATTAAATCTTGATGAAGTAATTGAACTTTTAATTAGGATTAGGAGAATCAAATCTCAACAACCCCATAAACCGCCCGCCGATTAAAGACCTTGGGGAGAGTCTATAAAACTCCCCAATAATTTCATTATATGTGTTTAAATTTTATAATAGGTTGCGTAATATTTTTGATAATTTATAATAAAATATATCAAGAAACTTATGATATTAATTTATCGCTTATTATCGCATTCGTTACAGTTACAATTTATTGGGTAGTTACAACAATACTATGGAAAAAGATAGACAATTAAAATTCGGAGCATTATTAGGCAGGGGCGAATTTGACTGGCAGGCAGGTGGTCAATCTTCTGTTATTCGTGAAGTTTTAATGGATGATAAAGACTGGAAGAAAATAGAGTTAGACCACGAGATACAGTTTAATTACGATAATCTATATGATACTTTATTTTGTGTGACATATTCGTCTTTAAAATCTGTAGCTAAACTTTTAACACTTTTAGAAAATCTAGGAAGATTTACTCCAACACAATTAGTAATTTTAAATAAATATAAAAAGAATGGTAAATATAATTTTAGTGAGCGATTTACCGGAACACTTGGCGAAACAACAAATCAAGGAGCTTATCAATATAAGATAGCTCAAGCCATTAGAAACTATGGGCTTATTCCGCAAGATATGTTTTCGCTCGCTGATAATTTTAACGATAATATCGACCCTAAGTTTATCACTCAAGAAATGTATGACTGTGGAAAAGAATTGCTTGATATTATTGCCATAAACTATGAATGGGTTAATAACATTGATTATTTACAATATAGCCCAATTCCCTTAATAGTTCGTTTTGCTAATTACGAAAAGCCAGAAGATATTTTAGCACCAGAGGGGGCTTTAAATCACCAAGTATTAGGGGTATTAGCAACTCCAGAATTTACAGAAGTAGATGACACTTACCAACAGAGATTTAAAAGATATAAGCCAGAATTTACTCATAATTTTATGGCTTTCTATATAACAATTAACAATAAGTCTATGGATGTCGCAAAATTTATAAAAGAAAACGATAAAACCCAAGTAAGAAATACTAACACCGGTGCTTATGGTGTAGTTTATGGCGGTAAGCTAATGGAAATTAAAGCGGAGAGAGCAGGGCTTTATATGATAGATAGAGATGCCCGGGGATTAATCGGAAAAGGAAAAACCGTATCAATTACAAACCAAGAATGGGAACAAATAAAAGAAGAAGAATATTTAATAAATTTTTAATATGTCCATTGAAACACAATTTGCGACACATAAACATAACGGAATTGACGGAACAGTCCCTATAAATCAGTCTATCAATGTTGATTTTTCTTTACCGGGAACTTTGTCGGCAACGGCTGGAAATTATGGTATTATATTTATAGCTAGACAGAATTGTGTAGTAGCGGACGCTTATGAAGTCCACACAACGGCAGGAAGCGATGCTGGAGCAGTTTCTTTACAGCTTGAAAGATTACAAGGAACGGAATCTCTAGGTTCTGGTGATGAACTTTTAACTACTGCTTGGAATTTAAAATCAACAGCCAATACCCCAGTTAGAGGAATATTGAGTAAGGATAATAGAGTCGTGTCGTTAAAAATTGGCGATAGATTAGCCCTAAAGGATAGCGGAACGCTGACTAATTTACAAGGAGTCTGTGTTAGTATAACAATACAACAAACTTATGCCTAAAATAAGCCAACATAGTAAAGGGGGAACGATTATCTTTGATGGAGATGATTTTATTGGTTTTTCTCCGCAGGGAGGTAAAACTGCAGGGCGATTAGTTAAATCTTCTCCAGGATTTTCTTACGCTCAAAATTTAGACCAATATAGAGATATTGGTTATATTCAGCCTGGCCTACTTTACTCAACTGCCACCTTAGCTACCACTCAATTAGCCAATAGTTATGGAGTGGGATTTGCTATTGATAATTCTGATGAGGGTTATATTTTAACAGACGCTGGAAAAGTTTTACAATATAATTATACGACCAATGCTCTGACTAACGCCGGTAATTATCCTCACACAATAGCTCACGGAGCGCATACTACCTTTTCAGGGAAAGACTGTATTATGTATCAACATAATGTAGGTGGAGTTATTAGGAGAGATTTATTCTATTCCTTTAATGATAATACTGATTGGGATGTTGGAGTATTAAACCCTGCTAATGATACTTTTGACGACGATTATATGTCGGTTGGCGGTGTTTATGGACCGCCTGCTACTCCTTTAGCTGGGGCTGATTTAACCTACGGAAAAGATTATCCTCACCCTATGGCTATAGGTTCTGATGATGTTTTATATATAGGCTCAGGGAGGTATTTACACGGATATGACGGAGGTCAAGGGGCGGAAGGAACTTTTCAAGCTAAAGTTCTGACATTACCTGCTGGTTTTATTATTACTTGTTTATTATCCACTGGAACTAATTTATTAATCGGGGGTATATATGCTAATACTTTAGCTCCTTTAGTATCGCCGCTTAACAATGAAGCTAAAGTATATGTTTGGAATTATTTAGATCAAGATATAACTTACAATATTCCTTGTGATGACGGATATATAAGTTCTTTGATAAATTATCGGGGAATTCCGACAGCGATTACTGCTGGATATGTTCTAAGCAGAGGTGGTATTAGAATTAAGGTCTTAACTGGAGACTATTTTAATACTATTGCCGAGCTTCCAACATCAATTCCACCATTATTTAGAGGGGTTGATAGCGTAGCTAATCAAATGTTTATTAATGCTGATGGGAAAATATATACTGTTGGTAGTCCGTTTAGTAATGACTATGAGGTTAATCAACCTGTAGCAGCTAGTAATAGTGGTGATTCAGGCTTTATAAAAAATGTATTTTATGCTACTTCATCAAATCGCAATCTTATTTCTTCAAGCACCGCTGATTTAAGTGTCTTTAGGTCTGGATTTTCTGAATCAGCTTCTTTTTATTCCACTAAAGCTGAACCGTTATTTCCTAATTTACAACAGGGACGAATTACTCATTTTATTGTTTATTATAAAGGAACATCTACGGCTGGTAGGTCTATTAGATTTATATTAGTAAATGAGACAGGAAATCAAATTTTAGTTTTAAACGACACAACGGAAATAGCAGAGCCTTTAATTAAAAAATATGAAATTAGTGATTATGACGGGAAACCTTTACCGTTCTTTAAAGATATATCAGTATTAGCCGTATGGGGTGGTGGTGATGGATCAACTTCTTGCCCTATAATATCTAAAATACAATTAAACTTTGAATATGTTGCCTATCAAGACGGTCAACAAACTTAATTTATAAATTTATGAAATCTTATACAGTTGCCAGAAATTTGTTCGGCTCACTTACAAATAACACATCATCTACTAATCTTACGCTCGGAGATTTACTTATAAATCAATCTGTGCGGACAGTTTCCACTCTCGCTGGTGGTCTTTGGTGGTGGTTAGAAAAGACTTATGATGTTTCAACAGTCGCCAGTCAAGCATATTATGAAATACCTAATCAGTTAAGAAAACTAACTGACCTTTATGTTACGGTCGGGACTCAAATCTATATGCCAGAGCCAGTCTTTGACGCTGATAAATGGAAATTAGTCTTAGCTTCAAATTTAGGGACTTCTGATGTGCCGAGATTTTATTACAGGCTAGGAAATAGGGTCTATCTTTCACCTACTCCTGCGACTACTGGAAGCACAATAACTTTTAGAGGAAGAATGAATATCAGGGACTTAAACACCGCTGACTACACCACAGGGACTATTACCTCGCTTGCTAATGGATCAACTGCTATTGTCGGAAGTGGAACGACTTGGACGGCTGATATGGTTGGGAGGTTTATTAAAATAACTCAGACAACCGCCGCTGGTGGTGGGGATGGATATTGGTATGAAATAGGAAGTTTTACAGACGCTACTCATATCGGGCTAGTAAAGCCTTATCAAGGAACTACTATTACGGCCGCTACTGCTGCTTATAATATCGGGCAGATGTCGCCTATTCCTGAAAGTTATGATGACGCTCCGGTCTTTAGAGCGGCGGCTATTTATTGGCAACAACAAAAAGATTTAGCGATGTCTAAGACGTTTTGGATGATGTATGACGGTGGAAAAGAGGCGGGTTATTCAAGCGAATACGGCGGACTTATAGGAAATATGCTTGAAGAAGCTAATGAAACCGTTGAGGGAGTTTATACCAACCCTTTTGGATATAGCGGAAACTCTATAAATCCCAATTATCCGCAACCTTTAGCAAGTGGATTTTAATTTAATATAAATATATGGCTAACAATTATTGGCTAAGTGCCTTAAATAAACCAAACACCACGCAAAAACTAAATCCTTTTGCTGGTGCTTCTTTACCAAAAACAGGAAAAAATGCCTTTACTAATTTTCAATTTCAACAGCTGGTAAATAATGTCGCTGCTAAAAATACAACCGCTAAACCAGCGGATAATATTGTCGCTCCTTCTAATACGAAAACAGTCGGTCAACAGCAACAAGAGGTTAATCAGATTAAACCTGCGTCTTCGGCAATGAATTTTGACGCTAATAAATTACAAGGACTTAATTCTGCCTACTCAAGACAGCAAGGAGGAACTGCTAACGCTGATGATATTAAAAACCTAGAATACGCTACTGCTAGAGGGTTTAAGCCAACAACTTCTTCTTCTGCTTTACCTACTACACCAGCTTTATCTACTGCTCCGACACCTATCCAAACCCCTGCTACAGCCCCTACAAGTCCCACTGTAACTAAAACAAGCGATGATGCCTATAAAGAGGCGGCGAGAGCTTATATTGCTTCTCTAGCCCCGTCTTCTGATGTAAATTCGGCTAAACAAAAATACGCTGACTTCATTTCATCGGCTAATCTAGGTAGTGAATCTTTACAAGGTCAAGGCAGAGGTATTCCGTTGAGCCTTGTTAGAGGTCAACAAGAAAAACTTTATAATCAATCACAAATAGAAGCCGAGAGATTACAGGGCGATGTTAATTTAGCAACAGGCAGTCAAGCAGCTCAACAAGCTCAAGCTTTGGCGGGTATGAATTTAGAAAAAGGATTATTAGATTTATCAAGAGAAGATTTAGCTTCACAAAATGAATTTCAAAATAAATTAGCTGAAGCTGGTTATACCTCATACCAAGACACAGTAGATACTACAGGGTTATCATTTAAGCCCGGACTTGCCCCTCAATCTATACAAGAATTAAATAAATTAGTCATTAAACCTTTATCGCAATGGACTGCGACTGATAAAGCTAACTTTAAATCTGCGACCGGAAAAGATGTAGAAACTCCGCAGACTGTTTCATTTAAAGACCCTATCACAGGAGAAACTAAACAATACATCGCCCCTGCTAAGGAGATAAAAGCCGAAGCCCCTATCACTAAAACGATAGGTAAAACTTTGTATCAATACAACAGAGAAACAGGCGAATGGGAAAAAGCTCTAGGTGATATAGCTGGAGCTAGCGTAGGAACTGGTGGTGGTTCTAGCGGAATTAGCGAAGTAAAACTAACTGCCGAACAAAAGAAAGTTCAGTCCGCAATTGACTCAGAAATTAAGAAATTAGCAAGAGGGGGAAGTTGGGCGGACTCTTTTAATTATATAAAAAATCTCTATCCTGATATTCCCAATGAGATTATTGATGAGGCATTAAGAAAAGACCAATACGACACGGGAGAAGTGGCTACGGCGGAGGAAGATAAGAAATGGTGGGCTTTCTGGAAATAATCTATATGGACTACAATTTTCTAACTAAAAAGAAAATAGAGCCGACAACAAATCAACCAGTTAAGACTGATTATAGTTTTTTAGTTCCTAAAAAGACAACGCCTGCTCCTTCTGTCCCAACGACTCCAACTACGACTAGAACTGTCGGGCTTCCTGAACATTTAGGCGGAGGGCAGTATTTAACTAACGGAACAGGTTCTCTTATAAAATCTCCTCGTTCTCAAGACGCTTTACCAGCCGTTGGGACAGCGGAGCGTGATCATATTATTTCGGTCGCTTTAGGGGGGACTTCTGATAAAAAAAATTTACAATATCTTGCTACTACCAGAGAGGGTAGACAAGAAGGGAAAGTTTCAGTAGAACAAAAAGCGATTAATGATTATGTATCAGGCAAAATAAGTTTAGGCGAGGCTCGTTTGAAAGTAGCCACTAAACAACAGCAGATTAAAGGCTTAACTCCCACAGAGAAAGAACAGACTTGGCAAGGTCAAATTGGCAATGTAATTAAAGAAGGCGCTAAGAGTCTTATCGGTGGAATATTACAAGCTCCGCAAAGAGCATTGACATCTGTTGCTATTCAACCAATAGCTGATATTATGGGCGTAGAAGCTAAGTTTGAGCCAACCACTAAATTAGAAAAGATAATTTTTGGCAAAGAACCTATTACAGGTATGTTTACTAGAACCGATGAAGCTGAAGGAAGTATAAATCAGGCCTTGAATAAAGCAGGAATAAACCCAGATGTCGCTAAAGGCATAGCTCTGGCGACTGCTCCGCTTTTTGTCGGATTAATGACTGCGTTAGATTTAACTCCTATCGGTGGAGAAAAAAACGCTGCTAAAAAGATAGCTTCTTCTAAAAACGTAGACGAGATAGCTGATTTAATAAGACCGATATTTAAAGGTGCTTCCGAAAGTAAAATAAAATCAATCGCTGAGCCTTTGGTTGAAATCGGAACTGCTAAAGGAGTCAAAGAGTATTTACAAAACGGAGCTAAAAAGACTATTGATAATGTAATAGAGTCCACAGCCAAGACAGCTAAAGCGACTCAAGCTAAAAAAGCGTCTATTTTACCTTCTAAACCTACCGCTATAACCACTCTCAAGGGCAAAAACGCCCTCTCCTTAGCTCCTAAAGCTAAAAGTGCTATCATAACACCTGAAATAGCTACAATAGCCAAAAAACAGCCTATCAAATACACTCCGATAGAAAAACCAGCCGACTTAAGAAAAAAAATAACAACTGAGAAATTAATAGGAACTCCCTCAACTCCTACTAGGATTAAAAACGAAACTATTGAGAAAGGTTTAAAGGCTGATTTTAGTGGTATCCCTGATTACGACAAGGTGTCTTTTAAAGACCAGGCGATTAAGGTCGGCGAGATTATAGACGAAAACCCTAGCAAGGCGATTAAAATTGCTTTAGGCGAAGAACTACCAACTAATGGAGCATTGCCAGAAAGTGTATTTACAGCAGTTAAAAATCAAGCTATTAAAAATAAGGATACGGATTTATTAGTTCAACTTGCGACTGCTGAAAGAGGCGTTGCCAGAGAGTCAACTATTTTAGGGCAAAGAATTAAAATGCTTGATGAGGGATTAGAAGATGACGCTTTTAGAAACATTAAAGAAGTGGTTAAAAATAGACAGAATGTTTTTGAAGCTAAAGGTGGCAAATTATCACAAGCTAAAAGTAAAGAACTAGCTAATATAAAAGGAGCTATCGCAAAGACTAAGCCGAAAATTGATGATTGGAAAGATTTTGTAGAGAGCCTTAAATGTAAAACTTAAATATATGTTAGAATTATTAGGGCTTATAGCCTATACAGCAATGGTTTCTATCCTATCAATCGGGATATGGACTGAAAACCATAAGAAAGATTTTAAAGATTATAAAAACTAATATGTCATTTTGCTTAACGCCAAATACGGCAGAGAAACTTAAACAAGCTATCGTATCAGGTAAAATTGATATAGATAGATTATCAGGCGGAACTTCTAAAGAACGTCAAGAGTTTTTTAGTAGTTTTTTTGGCAATTTAGATACAGGTAAAAAAGTTAATGCTTTATTTGAAAGTAAACTTTTACTTAAAAATCAAAAGTTAGGTTTAGTTAATTGGGCTAAGGAACTGACAGGAATAAAACCAGAAGTCCAAAGAGATTTGATTTCTCGCATTGAGAAAATGGATAAGATTTTAAGCCCTGAAGATAGGTCAAAATTTCTTAATGATTTAGCTAGTAAAAGATTAGGCACTGACATCACGATTGAAGAAGCCGACAAGATAATGGAGTTATCAAATAAGATTACTAAACTAAAAGAATCAACAGATATAACTAAATCAGATATACCTCTAGGCAGAGCTAAGTTAGAATTATCTGATTATGTTAATTCACTTAACCCGCAAAAGGCTGGCATAGTTTCTAACATTGCGAATATCCCTCGCTCAGTTATGGCTTCATTAGACCTTTCAGCTCCCTTAAATCAAGGCTGGGGAATGCTAAGCCGAAAACAATTTTATCCTGCGTTTAGGGATATGTTTAAATATGCTTTTAGCAAAGACAAGTTTGCTGATTTACAGGCTGATATAATCACTAGACCAAATTACAAAGCCGCTAAAAAAGCCGGACTGCGTTTAACTGACTTAGGGACTAATCTACAAAAAAGAGAAGAGCAATTTATGACTAACTTATTAGATAAAGTTCCCGGTATAGCTGGCTCACAAAGAGCCTATACAGGCTTTCTTAACAAACTAAGAATGGATGTGTTTGACGACTTAGTTAAAAAGGCGGGTTTAGCAGGAGAAGATATAAATCCAGGCTCAAAAGTCTTTGAAGATTTAGCTAAAGTGGTTAATAACTTTACTGGTGGCGCACAAGTTGGAAAGTTTGAGCAAGCTACTCCTGCTTTAAACGCCCTCTTTTTTTCTCCTCGTAAAATTACTTCAACATTACAAATGTTAAATCCTGTTAATTATGTAAACCCTAATATTAGTCCGACTGCTCGCAAGTCGGCTATTCGTAATTTATTAGGAAGCCTTACTATAACTGCGTCTATAATTAGCTTAGCTAGAGCTTTAGGAGCAGAAGAGCCAGAAACCGACCCTAGAAGTTCCGAGTTTGGAAAGATTAAAGTAGGTAATAGTCGGGTTGATATGACTGGCGGAAATGGAACTTATGCCGTTTTACTAGCAAGAATTCTTTCTCAATCTATTAAAACACAGGCAGGAACTATTAAACCTTTGGGGACTAAAATAGGGGAAACATCAGGATTTTATTTAGTATCAAACGCTATGAGGTATAAATTATCTCCTAATGCTTCACTTGTAGCAGACGCTATTACAGGGGCTAATGCTATCGGAGAAAAGAAAACTATTCCTCAATCAGTGTTAGATAGATTTAAACCGATGTTTATTACTTCGTTTTTAGAACTAGCTGATGAAGACCCTGACGCTATGGCGTTGGCTCTACCTGCGATATTTGGCGGAGGGCTGTCTACATACGAGCCTAAAGAAAGTAAACCTAAGTCTAAACCAATTCCATTAAAACCTATTAAATAACAAAAAAAGACCAAGATGATAAATACTTGGTCTTTTATATTTAAACCTCCCTACGGAGCTTGTAGCCCCTCACAATTAACGCTAGAAGCTACATTTGAGGCACTTGACTGCCGTTATTATCTTTTTCTGGCAACTCCGCTATTACAACCTCAGTGGTTAAAAGCATCATCGCACCTGACGAAGCGTTCTCTAAAGCACATCTTAACGACTTAGTGGGGTCAATAATCCCTGACTCAATCATATTAACTATTTTGTCGTTTGTAGCGTCATAGCCCATTACTTTTTCTTTTTGATTAGCGTCTATTACTCTCTGGAGAATAACTGAGCCGTCTACTCCTGCGTTATTAGCTATTTGTTTAATAGGCTCTAAGATAGCACGGTTAATAATCCGTTCCCCAAAAGATAAATCTTTATTATTTTCTTCTATTCCTTTTAAATTTTTGCCATAACACGCTACGGCTAAAGCTAAGCCTCCGCCCGGAACTACCCCCTCTTCTACGGCTGACTTAGTAGCGTTTAAAGCGTCTTCAATTCTATATTTCTTTTCTTTCATTTCCGACTCTGTTGGAGCGCCAACTTTAATAATAGCCACTCCACCCGATAACTTCGCCAATCTTTCCTGTATTCTTTCCTTGTCAAAATCTGTTTCAGCAGTTTCTTTCATTTTACGAACGGAGTCAATTCTTTCTTTAATAACCTCTTTATCCCCTTTTCCGTCTATAATAGTAGTTTTACCTTTCATTGAGATTACTTTTCTAGCTTGACCTAAATCTGTCAGTTCTACATTTTCAAGTTTTATTCCTAATTCGTCAGAGATTACTTTGCCACCTGTTAGAACTGCGATGTCATCTAAGATAGTTTTGCGGCGATCACCGAATAGAGGAGCTTTAACTCCAAGCACATTGAACATCCCCTTTAGTTTATTGATAACAAATGTGGCTAGTGCTTCTCCATCTATGTTATCGGCGATTATGACTAACTCTTTCTTGCCTGAATTGATTACCTTTTCTATAATAGGCAAAACATCTTTGATTGATGATATTCTTTTATCGGTTATTAAGATATAAGGGTCTTCAATTTCTGCTTTCATTGTTTCTTGATTGGTAACCATATAAGGAGAGAAATAACCGTTGTCAAACTCTATCCCCTCAACTATTTCTTTTTCTATACCGAAAGACTGCCCCTCTTCTATAGTGATTATTCCGTCTTTTCCTACTATATCCATTGCTTCGGCGATAATTTTACCTATCTCCTCATCATTAGCTGATATAGAAGCTATCTGTTCTATCTCTTCTCTGGTAGATATTGGTTTAGAAAGTTCTTTTAACGAGGCGACAATCTCCTTAACTCGTTTTTCTATTCCGCCCCTTATTTCAATTGGGCTTATTCCAGCGGATACGAGTTTAAGACCTTCAGTGATAATCGCTTGAGCTAAAATAGTGGCAGTCGTGGTGGAGTCCCCGGCCATTTCGTTAGTTTTAGAAGCAACCTCTTTTATAATAGATGCTCCGATGTTTTCAAATTTATCTTCTAAGTCAATCTCACGAGCAACTGTTACGCCATCTTTAGTGATAATAGGATGTCCGTATTTGTTAGCAATAACTACATTACGACCTTTAGAGCCGAGAGTAATCTTGACCGCATTGGCGACTTTATCCGCTCCTCTTTTAAGAGCTTTTCTGGCTTCTTCGTTAAAAATAATTTGTTTTGGCATAGGTTTAAATTATAATTATTATATCTTTCTCACTAACTATTAAATACTCATTTCCCTCCCATTCTAACTTATCAGCTAGATACTTTTTAAACATTACCTTATCACCAACTTTAACATCCATTTCTACCCTTTCGCCGTTCTCGGTTTTTTTACCTTCACCGACTGCGATTACCTCACCAGTGTTATCGGTTTCTATACTATCAGGCATTATAATACCTGACTTAACTTCTTGTTTGTCTTGTTTAATGACTACATTGTCAAATAATGGTTTCATTTTATTTAAGGTTAATAATTAATTTTCTCATATTTATAATTAGTTCTTAAGGCAGCGCACCGAAAAGCCGCGGGCCTTATTGAGCGCGTAACGGTAGACGGTAGAGTAGGAGGTGTACAAGAGCCGACTCCAAGCATTAGAACCCGAGGGCGCGGACGACCAGAGGTACAAATTCGAGCCGAGAGCGTAAAATGAGCCATTAGTATCGCGGTCGCCGGGGAAAGTAATATTTTCTAAATCACTTTTATCTTTTAATAAATTATCTAACTGCTCATCTGTTGGTATTGTTTTGCCAAGTTTCTTAGTTTCTCGCATCGCCGCATCCCAAGTAAACAACTGCTCACCTTTACACTCTTCGTCAAGTATTTCCCAGATGTCTTCCTTTTCGTTTACTAAATAATTCTCCCAGCCAACGGTTATTTTTTTCCAACCGTCGGAGTTAATCTTGAAGTTGTAATCTTCAAGCTCTAACTTTTCAGGAATACTGACAACAACTTTTTTACCTAGTAATGAGATAATCTCATCTAATTTCTCTAACACATTTTTTTCAAAGTTTTTCATATTTTTATTTATCAATTATTATTTTACCACAGTATTCACACTTGACTATTGACCAGCTTCTATCTTGAGCGATAATTATATCAGCACACCACCAAGAATGATAACCTAACAAGTATTTAAGTCGTTGTAAGTTTTTATGATAGAATTTATACATATCTATTTAATTAAATTATTTTAAAAATGTATTATAAAAAGCTACCGCAAAAATAAACAATCCGAAAAGTGCCACAAAAAGTAAAACAAGATAATACCACCAATACTCTTTTATTATTTCCCACATAAATTTATCTAATTAAATTATAAATTGCTTCTCCAGTATTATACTGGGTTATATTGTTTTATAAGTTGAATTAAAAATATCTAATTTACAAGGATAACACTCTCCATTAATTCCTTTAATAATTACATCATTTTTTGTAGCGTTCATTACACCTTCTAGCGTTGTTATTGTATAATTTTTGTCTTCATCTGAAAAAATTATTGGTCTTTCTGGTGTAGACCACTTTGTTATTTCGTTGTGATATTCATCTGTCGCAGGATACCACTCAATTATTACTGGTAATTTTTGTGCTTTCATACATATTATCCCCCTAAGTATTAACTTATAGTGTGGGGTTAGTTAGTTAATCCAGTATTTCCAAAGTTTATTTGGAATATACCAAGGTTTTTTAGTTAATAAATAATTAAAAACTTCTTTATATTTAACAGCAAAATCTTTTTTATATAATCTCCTTAGTTTTTTAGCTTGAGCTTGGTTTATATCTTTACATCTTATTATTTAATCATTTCTAACAATGGAATAAAGAAAACTCTAATACTAACCATTAAAAACCAAATACCAAGTGAAATTAAGAATATCCAACAACCAATTTGTCCTGTTTTTTCTGACATAAATTTATTATTATCTTATTATTTAATCCCTGTTTGATTGGGGGTGCTAAACATCAGTCCAACATTCCACTTTACCGAATGTGTGTGAATTTCTATCTATTTCTAAATCATCTATTGATAAGTGGCTTATCTCG
>Ga0100380_10004027_pt1 | contig 15467 bp, 8 predicted proteins | sample CryGeymeta201504_FD_80417 | JGI IMG/M metagenome (GOLD analysis project Ga0100380, IMG submission 80417) | Groundwater microbial communities from Crystal Geyser aquifers in Utah, USA - Crystal Geyser metaG 2015-04 | ecosystem: Environmental > Aquatic > Deep subsurface > Groundwater | place: USA... | reverse complement strand
CCTTTTTCACTGTTTAGGGTTAGAATTAGTACACCTTTTTCACTGGTACACCAAAAAAGTACACCCAAGTACACCTTTTTCACTGGCCCCCTTTCATGATAGGTGAACAATGAAGAACTCGCGTACATGAAAGACGGCATGTCAAAATAATAGAAATAGAAATATCCTGAAGGCCTTTGCGCATCCGCCGAGAGCTGTTAGACTCCTGGCGATAGAAAGCATCTATCTTATACACATGGATCAAGATCGAACTGGTCCAGCAGCTGCACCAGACAGCCAAAGAAAGAGGATAAGAGATTCATTTTTATAATTTCTGCTTCCGTGAATAATACAACAACGATCACTACCATATTCACCATCAATCATCACGAGTTCCGCCCCAAAATACTGCTTTTACCCACCACATCACTTTCAATCAGTTCAATTCAAAATGTTCTACAATGCTACCATTATTTGTGAAGCGCAGAATGGAGATCAGTTTGATTCCATTGTCCTGGAGGGAAGAAATTATTGTCCTTGTGTAGATGATGCCACCACCACAGACTATTACACAAACCACTACCACGATGATACTACAGATACTGATACCATTACATGGCAACGATTTTTGCAAACCATCAATTCAAATGGAACAATCGAGGCTGAGGAGAATGACACGGGAGCAGGAGCAGAAACATGGGAAGTCGTTGTAACATGTCTGGTCTTGGTGATCATGTTTGCCTGCCTCATTTCAGATATTGCTGGTGCCGACAGTATCATGCTGACCGCTTTGACCATCTTTATGGTAACTTCCATTGTTTCTATTCCCGAAGGTTTAGAAGGATTCGCCAACGAAGGAGTGCTGACCGTTCTGGTCTTGTTTGTTGTGGCCGAAGGTATTTCTCGGACGGGTGCCCTCGACTGGTACATGGGAAAATTACTCGGCAGACCCTCTTCGGTTGGATCGGCCCAAGTACGGCTCATGGTACCCATTGCCTTTGTTAGTGCCTTTCTCAACAATACACCAGTAGTAGCCGTCATGATTCCCATTGTCCAAAAATGGGGCAAAAATATTCGAGTCAGTCAACAACAGTTGCTGATTCCATTGTCCTATGCCAGTATTTTGGGAGGAACATGCACCTTGATTGGTACTTCGACGAATTTAATTGTCGAGGGATTGTTGAAAGATCGATATCCAGATAATGATGAAATGGCCATTGGATTGTTTGACTTGGGAGAGTATGGTGTCCCAATTGCCATGATGGGAATAATTTACGTGCTCATTGCATCACCCTTTTTATTGCCCGGAAGCAACAAGAGCCGACAAGCCAATGGCAGCAATCCTCTCGAAGACAACGAAGATGTCTTGCTGGGAGCAAGAATGACACAGTGGTCACCTGCAGCAGGACGTTCCGTCAAGCGATCTGGTTTGCGCGACACGGGTGGTATTTACTTGGTCAGCGTCCATCGTTCTGCTACGGGTAATGTGCATCGCGCTGTTGGACAGGAATTTGTGCTGAACGTGGGAGATATTTTGTATTTTACCGGTCTGGTCGAAGAATTTGGTGCCTTTTGTGAAGAACACGGGCTCGAAATTCTGACCAACGAAGTTGAACACACTATCAATGACCCTATTATTCCTAAAACAAATAATGGTACTGCATTGGTGACATTGCCAGAGGACAAGAGCATGTCAGATATTCCCGTTGAAATTGGTACAACGAGAGAGTCCGTCGTCAACGCGGACTACGCAGAGCGTATGAGAGAAATCACTCGTCTCACCGATATGATTCGTGGTATAAAACGTAATGAATCGATGGATCTAGCTGGGGCTCGTCCAATGCCTTCTGAAGACCCCCTTTTACAAGGTCCGAAAGTTGTGGTGACCATTGAGGAGTATCTTGTGATTGTTGGAGTGGATTCACGAGATAGACCTGGATTGCTTCTAGATCTGTCAAAAGGGCTATTGTCGCTGAACCTTCAAATGCATTACACGGAGGCATCTGTTGTGGATGGTAGATCTCTGTCCATCTGGCGGTGTGAGCCACTTGGTACTGAAATAGCTGACGTCGAAAAGATCTGGAATGTCATGACGGCTCTACTCGAGGTGAACAGCGGTATTCTTGCACAAAAGAAGAGGGGGCTCAAAGTAATTCGTTCGCGGGTTACTAGTGTGTCACGTCTTCTTGGGAGGACAGCGGCTCAAATCAACTTTCGACAAACGTACAAAGCTGCGATAGTAGCTGTGCAGAGAGGCGGCAAGAACGTAAGCCAGCCTTTGTCATCTGTTTCTTTTGAAGCAGGAGACATTTTAATTCTGCAGGCTAGTGAGGACTCTCCCTTGTTACGATTGACGCCTCCAACAGCGGATTTTTACAGAAAGCTCGAGGAGGAATCTGCTGCCACTTTGAATCCCACGAAAGCAACAAGTATGAGAAGCTTGACTAGTTTACTTCCAAATCTTTCGAAAAGGCCAAGCAGCAACGAACTCAAAAAATCAAATTTAACTTCATTGGATCAAAATGATAAAGGAAAAATATTGAAAAAGGCCTCGAAACCCTTCAGCGAAGAGGATGCTAAAGATAATGCACCGTCCGGTGCAGAAGAAGATTATTTTGTTCCATCCTATGGCAAGTTGGAGGAGGATGCATTTAATGGAGTGTCTACTGAAGAAGGTTTCAATGGAATCTATCAGAATGCAATGGTAAGTTGTTTCTGCATTGTCCGTGCAAAGAGGACTGTTTGTAACGAAAGCTGACATGTAACTTCAATGATTCAGCTGCAAGAAGCCAACGATTTGATCCTGAAAGATCTAGAAGTTATACTGGAAAGCGCTGGAGGCAATTCTAAGCCATCGAGAGAGTTTTTGACTGCAATGACAGTCGTCAAAAACTCACAATTTATTGGACAAACGCCAGCCCAAGCTGGTATTCTGAAATTGGCGGGTGTAGTTTTGATTAGTATAGAACGTCCCAAACCAGTGGAAGAGACAAGAAGGCCCCTCAAGCTGAGCATTGCTCGACAATCAGATGCAGACAGTGCTGGAGTCCCCGAGAAAAATGACGGGACTGCGTTGTCTGTTCGTACTACCGAACCACAGTTTACGACCATTGAATTGGAAGAAAAATTGCTGGAAGGAGATGTGCTATGGTTTGCTGGTTCTGCTAGCGCTGTTGGTGATCTTCGAAAGATTCCAGGACTGCGGGCGTACGAAAGTGAAGAAGTGGGAAAATTGAAAGAGAACGTCCACGACCGTCGTCTGGTACAAGCTGTCATTGCTCGAAAAGGTCCTCTTGTTGGAAAGACAGTAAAGGAGGTACGCTTCAGGACCCGGTATGGCGCAGCTGTCATTGCGGTGCATCGTGAAGGTAAAAGAATCCACGACCATCCCGGAAGCATTGTCCTTCAAGCTGGGGATGTCTTGCTGTTGGAAGCAGGCAATACTTTTATTGGAAAGAGTGCAGAGAATGAACGTTCATTTGCACTGCTTTCGGAAGTAAAGGATTCTGCGCCTCCTCGCCTTCGGTTACTGTTGCCGGCTCTGCTCATTACGGGTCTCATGCTAGCGTTCGCTACCTGGCAAATTGTTTCACTGCTTGTATGCGCCCTGATTGCTTCAATCTGCATGGTACTATGTGGAATCTTATCAGAACAAGAAGCAAGAGATGCTGTAAATTGGGAAGTGTTCGTTACCATTGGGTGCGCCTTTGGTATTGGTACAGCACTTGAAAATTCGGGTGTCGCCAATGCAGTTGCCGATGGCCTCGTGTGGGTTGGCGAGTCTATTGGCATCGGTGATGCTGGTCTTTACGGGGCCGTCTATCTCGCCACAGTGGTCATCAGTAACATCGTTACTAATAATGCAGCAGCCGCTCTGGTGTTCCCCATTGCCTTGGATGCAGCGGAGCAGACAGGCGCCGACCCGATTCTGATGAGTTATACTTTGATGCTTGGTGCATCCGCTAGCTTCATGACTCCATTTGGCTATACAACAAATCTTATGATTTACGGGCCAGGAGGTTACAAGGTAAAGTCTGGAGACGATCTTTGAATGCCTTTTTTGATTTTTACTTGAGCTGACTTACTGATGTCTTTTCCTTTGCTTTTTGTTCGGCGATCGCAGTCACTAGACTTCCTGGCCTTTGGAACGCCGCTTCAAATTATTCTGTGGATATTTACTACGTTACTATTGGCATCTCCTTTTCAATGGTGGCTCAGCTGGGGTGCTACTTTTGCTGCGTTTGTTGTCGTCGTTGGCATCAAGGCAAGGAGTTCAAAGGTACACAAAGACTGAGTCGAAGGTCATAAAAAAAAACGGAATTGACTGGGAAAGAGACCAACAAAACAGCGAAGCGTCAAACGAAAGCATAATCGTTAAGAGCAGTGACCGCCTGGGATCGCTCTAGGCCGCCGAACCATTTTCTCTTACAAACATGACTGATTTAGTTCGATCAAGATTCTGAAATGTTTCCTCTTTCGACTTTTAATAGTTATAGGGAATCGATGGGTAGCAACCAACACGAGGAGGTCTTGTGAAAGCGCCTCCCGCAGCACCAAAAATGAAGAGTATGCTTAATGTGACGGAAATGAGCAAAGTCAGAAATAACCTAGGGAAGACCACAGGATGGATTCATAGTAGTCTACAAGCAGGCAACGTCGAGACAATCAATAGAGCATTTCGATGATGACGGATATCTCCATTACCAACCGCAAGGCGAGGATCATGGTCTAGAAGTTGAAACTTTTGTATGAAGCGATGCTCAAATAGAGAGGAACGAGCCATGTCAAGCCGCTCTAGCGAATCCTGACTTTCATTTCAAGGCGTCGTACACCACTGGCGAAGCCTTCAAAGCAGGAGGGGTGGACGCAAAACGTGCTGTCGAACACGCCACAAAATTTGCCTCCAGGATCAAGGATTTGGTGCCCGGAAAGCACATCTCCAAACACGCACTCGTAGCTTCATTGTAATATCTATGCAACCATCAATCCAAAAAAGCTCTCGTAGTGTACTTGATTTGAAGACGAAGGAGGAGACTTACTACATGTATTTACTAATGTATTCGAATAATAAGGTATTCAAACGCACCATAGGGGGCTTCATTTCCGTCATCCTTTTCCACTGGCTCACCAGGCCATTTTCATGCACTCAAGTCCAGCAAAACATTCAATTATACCAATTATTTCAATGTCTTTGAATTGGCTTTTTTAGTAGGACATGTGTTCCTTGACACTGGCCGGATCGACATCACCGGAATCGAATCGGCTTCGATCGAACTTGGGTGGTTCGACCGTATGCAACGTCGTCTTTCCGAGCGGACCTTCGCAGCTAACTTGTCCGTTCATGGGAAGGGATCCCCACTTACCCATGGGAATGGCCTGTTGAGAAATATCCTTGTTATCGCGACAGGCTTGTAACAATTCTCGCACGCTCTGAGGTGTCAAGCACTCGTAATAGTCATCGTTCATTTGCAACATGGGTGCATTGGCACAGGCACCCAAACACTCGACTTCTAACAGTGTGAACATACCATCCTTGGTCGTTTCACCGTTCTTGATACCTAGTTCGTCTTGGATGACTTGCATAATTTCTACGGCACCACAAATCATGCAGGGCGTCGTACCACAGACCTGCAAAAAGTAGGTCCCAACCGGTGTCCGATGGAACATGGTATAAAAGGATGCTACTTCGTACACGCGGACAGGTGCTACTTCACAAATTTGTGAGACCTTGTTCATGGCCGCTAGTGGCAACCATCCACCGTATTGTCTTTGGGCAAGATCTAACAATGGAATCATAGCAGCCTGCTTGTAATTATCGGGATACTTGGCAAGGATGTTCTTGACGAGTTTGTAATTTTCGGGAGTAAAATCAAAATGCGTTTTCATGTTGTTGTACGGTGTATTAATATGCTGAAACGAATAATAATAGTCATAATAATATGACGTGATGTGAATGGGGTATTGAAAAAGACGACGTTGGTAAGTGAAGTGTCAAAGACAACCAAGAAAGTAGTCTCCTTTGAAGAGCACACATACACACACACACAAACACAAACATCCTTACTATAATAAAAAGGCATAGCACGACATCAAGAAAGAGATACAGTACTTACAAAGGCTTTATCTCCGGCACGACGAACTTGCGTTCGGATGATGGACTTGGAGGCCGTGTTTTGGACGAGCTTGGGGAAGAACATGTTGAACGTGTTGTATACTGTAATAAATTATTGATAATACAACGAGACAAGAGAATCGGTCACCAAATGGATCTACTGGCGTAACTACTGTGCTTGGCTATTGTAGTAGCTAATTAACACAGAGGATACTAATGATGATACTCTTGTTGTTCTATTGTTTTGCGTTAGCGTCAGCAGGAAGAAGGTCAACGCACAGACCATTTTCAATTCGAACCTTATCCTTAACGAACAACGACCACTGGAACAAAGAAAAACTTCAAAAAACAATGCAAACAAACAAACAAACAAATAAAGAAATAACACCGCTACGAAAACAATGCCACAAAACAAAATCACAACATCATCAACAAAGATATGTCTCCCCAGCTAAAACAACAAGAAGAATACCACCAACAGCGACGACCCCGAGGTCGATCTCGTAGTACACGACGGTCGATAAACAGTGCTAAACGTCGTCGTCGTCATAGAAGGTATTGGAGATCAGATGATGATGATAGTTCCAGCAGTGATAGTGACAACAACAACAACAATAACAACAACAGTGACGAAGAGGAGGAGAATGAAAATAATGACAGTCGCTCTCTAAAGCAACTTCACAGTCGAAAGCAACGAGTACGAGTCGAATCCTTTGGGGTACTCTTCGTCAAAGTAGGGATAACTCTTTTATTGGCTTCGGGTGTCAGTTACTCCTTATTCTTGCAAAACGAAAACGTACAGCAACCATTGCGGCAAAATAATGGCAGTAATAATAACAATAAAAACAACAACATGCAACACCATAACGATCTCCTCAACTTGAAAGGTTCCTTGAAAAACAATAAAAGAAAGAAAATGGCCCATCATCCACCAAAACCTCCAAGTCCCACCACTGCTACTGACTTTAATTTGGAACAAGCTGAATCAGATGCCTATGGCATTGCGGATCGATACAACATTTTGAATTCGTTGAATGTGTTAGCCGAGAACGATAGTACACACCAACAGCGTAATAATCATACCACAGCAAACAATAGTACCAACAACAACAACAACAATTACCAGCAAAGAGTGACATCCTTTGCTACCATGGCAGCCAATCATCGAAGACAATTTGCTGTTTTGAATGGAGGAGAACGGCAGGCTCGAGCTACACTGCAACGGAGTCTCGTTCCTGTGGTAGCATCCCAGAAAAATAACAACAAAATCACAACAACAACAACACCAACACTCCGTCGCGGTTGTGGCTTGGTGGATCGGTTTGTTTCACTGTTACAGCAAGCATCAACACAACAGCCAGTCGCATTTTCTATTGTCGTACTGGGAAGTTCGGCAGCAGCGGGATCGGGTAATTACTTTTCACAATCGTACGCCTTTGTCCTGGAAGAATTGTTGGTACCACTCTTTCAAAGCAGTGTCCTCCAACATGTACAACTGACAGTACAAAATTGGGCAATGGAACATACAACCGAATTTCCATCTCTGTGGTGTAGTACACCTCGAAATCAGTTTGATCAAATACCTGATCTCATTATTTGGGATTATGGAATCACATCCAAACCAGAAGGATTGGAAGCCTTTATTCGGAATTTAGCAGGTTGGACAAATAATAATGATGACACTAATGGAAATCCTCGTCTTCCAATGTTGATTGTTCGAGACACGCTCGTTGCCAATCACAATCCTCGTCGCAACGAGTTGTTACAATATTACGCTGATCACAATACTCTTGTGGATCCACTGTTGCTGCATTTGGACCAGGCTTCGGCACCGTACTTGCATCTTTTGGATCGAGCAGGAGACGAAACCAATGCAGTGCCTCCGGGATTTCAGGCTTGGACGACATCCTTTGGAGGACCACCAGGTGCTCCAGGAAAAGAACACTCGCATTTAACGGTCCAGCAACACAATATGACGGCATGGTTGATTTCGATGCATCTTCTGAGCGCCTTGGAAATGACAATGGTTCAAGCAAACATGGAAACATCGAGTGCAAGCACATCTGCACATCCACCAAAACCACCACCACTACAAATGTCTCGTTCAGGTTATGACGACTTACCACCACCGCTCATTTTCCAACCTCCAAAGACAGAGCTATCAATTTTTGGCAAAGAAAAACACCCGTCTTCTTCGGCAGCATGGTTGCCACTGTTAATTGGTACACCAAAGCCCCCATCAGAACAGTCACATTCCTACTCAGCCCCCAACGAATTACAGTGTCGCTCGAGTTACATCACACCGTACGCACAGGACACTTTGACAGAGCTTGTAATATCAGGGCCCATCGAAGGACTCGGGGAGACAGGATCGATGCCCAAAGACAACACCGAACTACTCAAAAATTTACTATTGCCAAAAGGAAAGCAGTTCCTAACGCGAGGATGGGTAGAAGATCTCGATAAGGCTACAAAGATACGAAAACAGCTATCCAAAGAATGGGAGTATTTGGGATTCCAAGAAATGATTAAGAAAGCCTACTACGGATCGGCCACATCTGGAAACCTAACATTGTTTATCCCACTTTCCGAATCCAAGTCTCGTTACGCCAGAGCTGCGTTAAAAACCACCAGCGTGTTGCCGGCAAGAGACTACTTTGAGACTGTCTTGATTTGCGAAGCGGACGTGCCAAATACTGTCGTCGCATCTACCGTTGAAAACAACAACGAAGATGGAACGTGTCGGCTTTACAAAGACAGTCATGTCCACGTTGGAGACTCCATGGCTACTTTAGAGACTATTTCATCGGGCGTGTCCTCCTCCTGTGTCTTTGTCCGTATTCCAGAAAATGCAAAATTGGCTTCTCGCAAGGATGCAATGGACAGGACTGCGATGCAAGAACTAGTAGGAATTCAACACCAGTATCCAACTGCCGACACCACGGAAGTTGATGATCGTGATGAAACTATTGGGATGACACTTCATATCCGAGTGAGAAGCGACCGGGGTGCCGTGAAGGTGCCTTGTTCTGTAGCCCACATTCTTTGGAGCGAAGCAAAATAATAATAATATTACAGTATTACATTACTAAAAAAGGTTCTTGTGTTGATGAAGCATATTAAATTAGCCCAGTGTTATCTATATGAACACGCCTCCACCCGACAACATATCGAATATGCCCCGCAAGCACTACAACAAATTAATCTTCGCCGTGCTGCTCCACCATCTCGACTTGAGAGCTCGCTTGAGGGGAGCTTGGCGCGTCTACCCAGTGCCTCGATCGTTGAACGGATCCATTAGTGGCCACTTCGCTTGCCTTATGCTCCCGAACTGCCTTAGGAAGCTGCATTCCAAGGACAAGCAAAAATATTGGGATCAGGATTAGCTGATTAATGACGGAAATGAGCAGCGTCAAAGTTCGGAAGGTACTCCAATCTTCCAGGCGCAGAACTCCCGACACAAAATCAGCCATGGAGAAGAGCCCAATAAACAACCCAAATCCAGCAAGAGCACGAGAAATCATGGGACCACCGGGGGGTAGACTATTCACACTGGCGTAAATGCACACCAAGGCGCATCCTAGACACAGATATTCAAACGAGTCAATCCAAATGACTGTCCCAAAGGTAACAAGATGAGAAGTTTCGAGAACCCTCCAACCGATCTGATCATCCGAGGAAGCGGTTACCCAGTTATTCAAATTATATTCGGTCGATAACCAATAACCCCAATTGGACTGTCCCAGGTGCATGAACCGAGCCAAGAATTCCATGGTAGCTCCCGCGAGAATCAGGACCGCGATGAACATGTGCAGGGAAAGTTTACGGGTTCCTCCACGTGATAAGACTATGACCAGCTGGATCAAGGGCATGGCCAAGAGCAACCAAGCAAAGGCATTAATGAAACCACTAGCTATTTCCAAAGGAATGAGGCCTCTGCGGTGTCGCCAGTCGGCCTGAATGTAGGTAGGGTTGAGGAGGGTAAAGAGACCATAGTCAAAATGTTCGGCATTGCGCAGCTTCACCTGGTAGGCAATCGAACAGGCTCCTCCTGCCAAAAAGAAGGCAGCAGCAGCTAAGCATGCAAGATCCATAATCTTTTTTGCTTGTGAAGGATTGGTGAAGTTAATAAAGAGTGCTGCAAGCTGTAATGTAAGATTGACTCTAACAAGGATTTTTATTGTTGCAGATCTTTCCCCTCTGGTCTCTGGTCCACTTCTTTTTGTGAAGAATTGAGCACGAGCATGCCATGCCCTCAAGAGCAAGTGCGCATCTTAAAGTACGAAGGTTTAGTATTTCCCACACCATCGTTATCTATCTACTATGGTGCAAAACACTACACTCTCCCAATGTTGGCTCGAAATGAGCTGCTTGGTTTAGCGTTCTGCAGTGCAATTTGTATACTGCTGCATGCCTATGCCTCGCGGCTGTGCTCTACAGCATCAGGCCGAAAGCCGAGGCAGGGTTTCTCTCAAAAATTCAAAATGGTGACATCAAATTGGTTTTATCAGATCCAGGAACACCACTACTGTACGCTACAGTATTGGACGCGAATGACTTTCGTTTTTTGTTCAATGCTCGTACTCCGAGAGACAAGAAGCATTATTGAGTACTCTAATAAGAAGTAGCAAGTGTGAAGCTGTGGCTTTTACCCTACCAGTAGACTACCTGGTAGTAATCCCGTTTTTTTTTTTTCATGCCGTACTAACGAAACTAAGGGTTAAGGTTGAAAGGAAAATCGAAATCATTCTAACATCAGCACGCCATACTTACATCATAATATTCTACTCAACCAGGACTCCAGAATTCCAAATCTAAAATGGGGACAGTATTTTTTTCTTTCCTGAACCGCCGCTCACCATTCACACCTACAGTACGATGGCTTCGACAAGAGAAACAATCATGTCGACAGCAATTCCTCTGTTTTGGATCTCGGAGATCATATGTGGTAAACAGCTGGGTGAAGGAACGTATTGCCAAGTAGTAGCTGTCAAATATATCATTCTATCGGAGGCAAAGTACGATTTTCCAAAACATACTACTACCAAAATCAGCAACAACGACGGAGGGGCGAGCTGTGATGATGATAGAGAAAAGATTATCCAAGCGCGACAACAATTGGCTCATAGATTTGCAGTCCACCGACACAGGCTCAATCTTCGATCAGATCTAGAAATCTGGGGGAAACCAACGGGGCGACCATTAAAAATTGACGACCCAGACCAAGAACCTGCACCTAAGCTTGCACTGAAGCGCATTAAAGAGATGGAAAATATTGATGAATTGGAATTATCCCGTGATGATCTTCAGCGAGAATTGCGCATCTTGAAGATAGTGGATCATCCTAACATTATAAAGTTGCACGGAATTGGATTTGACAACAGTAGCAACAACAAACACGACAACACTATGCCGACCAGCTTGATATTATCGCAAATAAGAGCGAATCTGACTCAACGAATACGAAGGTGGCGCGACGATCGAGGAATTGGAGTATTCGAAGCCTTGTCGCTCGACCTTGACAATCGTCGCAATCAATGGGTCGAACGATTATTGGTGGCATCTAAAGTGGCCCACGCGCTCTTGCACTTGCACCATCATCGCATCTTGTATCGCGATTTGAAACCAGAAAATATTGGTTTTGATGCTGTCGACGACAGCGTTCAACTTTACGACTTTGGCTTGGCTAGATTGGTACCACCATCTTTCCCACAGGACGACAGTGGTGATGGTAACGGCTTGTTCCAATTGACACCGGGAACGGGTACACTTCGATACATGGCAGTCGAAGTTGGTCGAAGCCAACCTTATGGTTGGACGGCAGATGTGTACTCTTTGGGTATTCTGTTGCACGAAATTTTGAGTCTGATCGTACCTTTCGTTGCCGTTTCTCCTTCTCAATTTAGAGACATAGTATGGACGCAGGGGGAACGGTTGCCCATCGATCCAAGCTGGCCTCGATCTATCCAACAGCTGTTGCCCATGATGTGGGCGGTTTCCCCACTGGAACGGCTGGGGATGGATCAAGTTGTGACCATGCTAGACAGTATCCTTCGCGGATCTGACGAAAATTTGTTTCCTAGCAACCTATTGCCTCCTTCTGGACGTGGACGAGAAGGAGGTATCTTCTCGCTTTTTACTAGATAACAAGCTATCATGACTATGCTGAAGGTAAATCATTTCTTATTCTGTATAAAATACTTCGTTTTCTTGAAAAATGTACTCGAGTATTACAGAATTTGTTTGTTGAATGTGATCCTACCTAGATTGCCAGTACCTTGAAAATAACTCCAGATAACAAATCGCTCTTGATGGCCAATCAGGGAATGATAGTGCATCGGTGACCATGGCACTGGCACCCCCTTTTCAATGTATGTGTCTAATCCTCACCGATGGTAAAATCTCCAGGCGATGGCGAGGTTGGGGAGAGAGGATCTGCGGCTTTGGGTGAAGTAGGGACTGAGCCGTTTCCGTTTCCATGTGTCGAAGGGACCATCGCCCGTCTTTCGGCATATTCTGCGGCGGCAACTGGCAATTTGAATCCAAGCAGTAGCAGCCAGACAGGAAGCAGAATCAATCGAATCATAATGGTGAATATGATCGAGACCAAATTGTAAGTGTCCCAATTAACAAAGCGCAAAAATAAAAAGATAAAGTCCACCAAGGACAAACATCCAATGAAGAATCCCATGCCAGCCCAGCACATTTCTTCTCCGAGAGGACCAACTCGAGAGCCGCGAACACTGATCAAATTGAGCGTCAGGATGCCAAAGAGAGCAAAGTATTCCCATCCATCGACCCACAAGATCATGCCGGACTGAAGCTGATAAGTAACCTCCAGGGACTTCCAACCAACACCATTGGGATCACTTTCACTTCCGGCCCAATTGTCCAAATAAAAGTCTTTTTGAATCCAGTTGGATGTATTAAATCCACCCACGCGCATCAAGCGAGCTACAAATTCGGTCACTCCAGCCGAGATTGCTAGCACTGCCATCATCGAGTGCAGCCAAAGTGCGCGGCGCCCTCCGTTGGATAGAATGTAGGCGACCTGCAAGATAGGAACGACCATCAAGATCCACGAAAGCGCAATAATAAATGAACCTGCTAAATGCAAGCCATTTAAATCATTACGGTCATGCCAATGCTCTTCCAGAAAGGTAGGATCCAAAGTTTTGTAGGAGTCCCAGTCAAACGTTGGTCTGGACTTTTCAATGCCCGTCCAAATGGTCAGCAGTAGATTGCCCGTAAAAAGAAACAATGCGGCTAAAACACACGTAAAATCCGGCATGGTAGGATTCTTGTTGTTGTTAATTGTTATGGAGCTTTATCCGATATTCTTTGCCGTATTGATTCGCCGTCAGATGTGCCTATTGAATCAAACAGCGCAATGAAGGTGTAGAAGGAAAACAAAACACAAGATTCCTTTTTTGTTGTCAGCTTTTCAGGTTATGAGTCCAATTACAGTAAAAACCAGAGCAGTAGTGTAACCAGCATATTATTTAAAAAATAATGAGTGCGTGCTAGGCATGCAGAATGCATGCAGTCCAAAACTCTGCTGATGAGCCTCGCAAAGAAGGAATGCGTTATCGCGTTCTCTTTCTTTTCTACTAGCTACTCTTAAATTGAGCACTCGTACGTACCGTAGCTAGAACACTCCAGTAGACTACTCGAATACGTCGATAGTAGACGAGTATCTTGCCAGCTAGTAGGTCGAGATCTCCAACATTTATAGCATGATAGCAATGCCTGTGTCATCTGCTGTCAGCGCGATGGTTCATTCGTAACGCTACTGAACTTGAGTGGCCTGTCAATCTGTTCTCCACTAGTATATCAGAATTTTGCAAATACACTATGCTAGGTAGAAAATCTCCAAAAATACTCTAGTTTTTCATGTAAAAATGAATTTACTTTTATTCTGTAAGGCCCACAGTCAGCTCCCGTTCCGGTCGAATTATCATCTCACCGTGACAGGTGCAGTGCCTTCAACATGAATATCTACACTCACTGCAGTCTTTATCACGTGCAGATGAAGCAAACGTACCGTGGTAATTTGGTCTAATCCAAATGCTTTTCATCCCCTTCCACGGGCATGGTTATTCCTTCTCTTTTGGTTAGTTCGTCCTGTTCGTGAGCAGCACTGGCCGCGTGTAGCTTGCAAGAAAGGATCAGGAACCACATTGGAATAAAAATTACGCGATTCAACACGGAAATGATACGTCCAACCTTGGATGCTGAAGCCCAAAATTTGAATCTCAGAACATAGGCAATGAAATCTGCCAAAGAAAGGATTCCAATAAAAACGGCAAATCCAGCCAATCCCATTCCCACACTCTGTGGCAGATCTCCCATGCTGTAGATGGACCAGAAAATCATGATGAACATGAACACGAGTGCCAAGTATTCGATCGAGTCCACCCACAGTGTGAGCGCGACGGTTTCACGGTACGAGACTTCCAGAGACTGCCATCCTACAGCGTCACCCGACGAAGGACCCATCCAGTTGTCCAATTGGAATTCTTTCGTCATCCACTGTGCGGCATTGAAGGTACCGAGATGCATAAGTTGAGCAGTAACTTCGGTAATCGCCGCTCCCATGCAAATGCAGACAATGGTCACGTGCAAACCGAACTGTCGATCTCCACCTAAACTAGAAACGACGCAAAGGTGCAAGATGGGAGCCGTCATGATGACCCAACTAACAGCGGTAATCATCTTCCCCGCTACTTCGAGCTGACGACTGTCCTCGCGCCACTCCCAGTTTTGTTTCAAAAAGTCCGGATTTAATTGCGAGTACTGGTACTGGTCCCAATTGGCACGATCTTGTTCCACGGCGTAGTAGGCCACGAGAAGAGAATTGCCTACCAAGGTGAAGATGGCAGTTAACAGACAGGAGAAATCCGGCATGATTGATGCTTTTATTCTTCTTTTTCTTCTTATCTTTGGTTGTTTAATACGTAGATGTTGGTAGAGTTGTTGTGTGTGGTATCTTTTTTTGGTTTTGTTTTTTGTTTTTTTTTTGTTTTTTTTGGGGGGGGGGGGGGGGGGGGGGAGAGAATTGGATGAACACAACAAACTTTCAATGCTCGTGCAGACAAAGCAGAGATGCAAGATCGAATAGTCTACTACTAGCTAGACTAGCCTAATACAGTATTATTTATTTTGTGGAATGTGGCGAATGCGTGCTTCTTGCAGATACTGGAGGTTAATAAATTCATTCAGTAAGGTTAGCGCTAAAATGGAACGTTTGAAGTTACGAGCGAACGCTACCGCGTTCTCTCGACTATGCCAGCTCTCTAGGGCTACGTTCGGCTAGGTAGGGTGGTTTGGAGAAACTCGGCAATTTACTAGGGCCGACCTTTTCTCCGTTCCGAGG
>Ga0100380_10004022_pt1 | contig 15471 bp, 17 predicted proteins | sample CryGeymeta201504_FD_80417 | JGI IMG/M metagenome (GOLD analysis project Ga0100380, IMG submission 80417) | Groundwater microbial communities from Crystal Geyser aquifers in Utah, USA - Crystal Geyser metaG 2015-04 | ecosystem: Environmental > Aquatic > Deep subsurface > Groundwater | place... | reverse complement strand
ATTAATAAAATAAATAATAATATGAATATAAGTTTTGAAAACAATCAAAAACAAGACTTTAATCATGAATATTTAGATATAGAACGAAGCGATGATTATAGTCCTTCTTGGAGAATCGAATGTGAAAAAGTTGAAAAAAAGATAGCCGGTAAAAAATAAAATTGTAATAAAGTATAATTAAATAATATTGTTATAATATGATACTATGATTAATAAATAAACCAACAAAATATATAATAATTAATACTATAGTTAATTATTTTATATTAATTTATATTATACAAATTATAGAAATTAATTATAATTTTATTTAAAAAATACAACAACAGCTGTTATATCATCAACCGAGCTGTTTTCCTAATAAAGTTAAAAATATAATTTTACTGCTTTCCATGTTTTTAACGATTCTTCAACTAATTTTTCACTTGCTCCACTTGCATTCATAGTTTTATAAAAAGGAATTACAAAATTCATTATTTCTTCATTAGAAAGGAATTCCCAAACACCATCTGAGGCTATAACCATAAACTTAGAGTTGGAATTTAAAGTATATTCAACAATTTCTAAGTAAATAAATACATATAAGTTTTGAATAAATATATTTATATTTAATAAGATTTGTTTATTAATATTATTATACCTGGCTCGGATATTACTCCAACAGAAGCAGCTACAAAGTCACCAATAGATCTACTCATAGCTAAACCTGGAAAATTTTCTGTTTTAAGCCATACTCTATAAGGTCCGAAGTTCATTCCAAAATCTTAATAAATAATTAATGATTTATATATAACTTGTATATTTTTACTTGAATAACGTTCTACTCTTCCATTATTTGCTACTATTCTCTCCATTTCATCTGGTAGTTCAGGTTTATGATCACGTGATAATTCTTTTACTTTCCATTCATCTTCGTTTCCTTTACCATAGTCCTTAATTAATTTAAATATTACTAACTGAATTTTTGAAGCATTCTGCAATTATAGCTCTGGAGTCGCCTGCGTTTGCACAAATAATTCGATTTCCTACCATTATCGTAGTTACAGCTGTACAACCACTAAAACCGCTTTCAAATTTTTGTGTAAATAATGAACATTCTGATTTTAAATACATCTTTTTTAGTAAGTCGTATTTATTTTCTATTAGTTTATTATAAATCCAAAGTTGGTCATCAAGATTATGATCATTGTAGATATCTTTATTTTCTAAATAATCAGTTAGACATTCTTTTATGTGTTGAGATACGAAATGACCGTTGACACCTATTAAAATATTATATAAGATAAGTAATTATAGTAATTTTAGTATATAAATATCTAAGTAAAATTTAAATAAGATTTAATATAAATAAACAAAATCAATAAGAATAAAAACATACCATGTCCATCGTAAACTCCAAAACTAATATAATCATCCAAATTTAATATCCTTTGATTTGCCATATACGAATCTTGATTTGTTTTCCTTGATCCATCAACTTGATTACCTGCTCTAGACTTACAGCTATATACTTGAATATACTTATTAACATTATGTTGACTATTATATCCAGTCATTCCTATTTCTTCTTTTTCCTTTTCTACTTTAATGATGTTAATATTAGGCTGAAAATTAAATGAAGATGTCGATATCATATCATTTACTTCCTTATTTGATACAAATTTTCTTGGTTTTATTGGCTTTAATTCCTTTGAATTTCTTAACGGCATTGAATGGGAATCTTTTGATAAAGAATTCATTAGATGAGTTAGTCCATTATCGTTCGGAGTTAAACTTTTTTTTTCGTTTTGTAGTACTCTTATTTTTGAATTATTATTCATTAGTGTTGTTGTCATTTCATTTAGTTTATTAAAGAATTGGTTTTTATTTACTAATTTATCTTGTATTACTGCATCTGGAATAGGATTCTTTTTATTATTATTTAAATTGAATTCGTTAGAGTATGTTGTAGAAAACTTCTTTAGTTCAGGCTTGTTATCTTGTATTATTAGATTAGGTAGTCTCTGAGTTAATTGCTGAGGTGTGTATTTCATTATATTTGCATGATTTTGACTTCGAGATTCTTAAATTATGTTATAAGTATTAGATTATGTTAAATGTTTATGTTATATGTTTATGTATTTATTTTTACTTAGAATATGGTTTTCCTTTTCCGCTGCTAGTATTGACTGTGAGTTATCGACTAATTTTTGATTAGGTGAAATAGATCGATTTTCCTTAAAAAAGTTCTTTTTATAATGATAATTATGGTAATTGCCAGGTTTGTTAAAACCGTATAATGTTTTAAACTTTTGGTCATTGAATTCTTGTCGTTGTGTTTTTGAATCATAAATAGATGCTCTTTGATAAATAGGATTTAAATTCTTGCTAGAATATGAAGGATCTTTCTGAGGTCCTGATCCTATTTGCATATTAAATTTTTTCTCATTTGGGTTTTTAAACATAGTCGAATAAACTAAATATTATATAACTATAAAGTTATAATTATTACACTTCTGTTGATTATTTACTATCAAATCTGATTTGTTTTTTTCTGTATTTAAATCTATATTATTCTTTGCTCCAATACTATCCTTAAAATAGAATGAATGTAATCCTATTTTTTCTCTATTTAAGTTAAGATGTAATTGAATTAATTTTATTAATTATAATGTCAATACCTTTGACTGTGAGGAATATGTTTACTGTTTATGCTTTTTAAGGCTATATTTGAATTGGGGGACTGTCTTATATCGTTATCAAAGTAACTCATTATTATTATTTAAAATGTTTTAATTTAATATTATAATGTTAATAATATTAATAATAGTAATAATATTAAATTGGTATTTGTATTGTTATTGGTTTAGTAAGTTTAAAATAATAAGGTTTTGTTAATAGATGTAGTTGCAGAATATATTTATATATTGAGTTTTTAAGAATAATAAATTATTAAAAGATAACAATATACTTTTAATAGAGTAGTTTATAGCAAGGATATATTTTTAGTAGTAAAAATTACATTTTTATATTATAACTAATAATAAACATTTTCTAAATAAATATTAGTACCAAATCAAATTAATATTTTATTTTTATTAAATATAACAACTCAGAAGTAGTTGCATTAATAAAAATAATTTATCTAATATAAATGAATTCTACAAACTCTGCTAATGACATAGACGCACAACTAAAAGCTAAATTTAAACTATTTAATGATATTGATAAATTAGCTAACCAAGACCCTTACTCAACAATTAAATCAAACAACAGCAATAAAAACTACAACAAAAACCAAATACAAACGCAACAACCCATCCCAAGTAATTACTACGAATCTCCTGAAGTACAAAAGAAAGTTACAGGTGAACGTTACAATGACTATTATGACAATAATAACGAAAATGAAAATAATACGTTAAACTATGCGAGAAAGCCTTCAAATAGTACTTTAAACACAGGCCCTAACCCATCAAATAAACAGAATAATAATAGTAATAAAAACGTAAAAAACTTTAATACTGGAGGAGATCTTCAATCTTCAGCTAAGAAAAATTCTAGTAATTCTTTACTAGGGGGAAGGCAAACAAATTCCTCAACAAAAGAAAGTAAAAGTAAGAATATTAAAGAAAAGATTGTTAAAGAAAAGACTAAAGAAAAGAATTTAAACAGGTCGTTAACTAATAACTTTGAAAATAATGTATCAATTTTTAATAGTTTATACGACAGAGGTCAAGCTCAGTTAGCTAAACAGCGTGAGAAAAGTGAAGAACGCGATGAAATGTTCAAAAGAATGGCAAGTCCTAAAATTAATAAAAAATCAGAACAGATAGTAAGAGAGTCATCAAAATATAATGAGAGACTATTTCCGTTAAATCCAAAAAAAATTAACAGCGAGAAGTTAGTTAATCATTATCATAATAATAACTATAATAATAATTATAACAATAATTTCTTCGATCCTATTAACAACAAAAGCTTTAACCGAAACGAAGAAAGCAAAATAAACAACGATAATTCATATAACGAATTTGAATATATATTAGATAATGTAAATAAATTTTCCAAATATGATTTAGAACGAAAAGTTCTTAATCGCAGTCCTATTGAAGAAAAGGATTATAATGATAATAATTTAAAATATAATAATGCTCCACCAAAATGCTTTAAAGACTACGGGTCTCATAATCAATATGTGAAGAATATAAGTAAACAAGATCTTGCTAGTCCTAATAACTTTAATTTCAAACCGAAAATATGTAAAAATTCTGAAAAAATAGCAAATAAGTTAGAATCATCATTTGAAAGGTTGACTAGACCGAGAAAGAAAAAATCTAATCCACTAATAAATAGCCCGAAAAGTTATTTTTATAACAGTATTGATTCTGAACAGTCATTAAATAGAAGCAATCAGTCGACGTCAAAATTTTCAAGAAGTTTTGACATGTATAAAGATGAGTTTAGAAGACAAGAAAAACTCAAAAATTTACGTGAAGACTTCTCAAAAGCGGATGAGGAAAAATTAAAAAGTCAAACTCCTTTTAAACCAACCTCCTACACTTCAAATTATAAAAGTCGAGGAGGTAGTAAGGGAGTCGAATTTAACGAAAGACAATCAAATTGGCAGAAAAAAGTAGAATTAAAAGATCAAAAAACAAAAGAAGTTTTATTCAAGAAGAATAATGCTGAAAATACTTTTAATCCAAATTTGCAAAAAAAGAAGTTAAAAGATGATGAAAAGAATATTGTTAAGATTGTTGACCAATCCAACCTCTATGTAAATCGTCGTCAAAAATGTATTAAGAAACAAAAAGAAGATGAAGAATACTTCAACAAAAGAATGGTTGTTAATCCAAATTTTAAATTACATGTAACCAAACCAGCGGACGTTAAGATTAGTTCTTCAGGATCATATGAGTTTATGGAGAGATTAAAGAGATCCAAACATTGCCATACTCCAGATATATTAAACAAAGCAAGAAATGATTTAAAAACTAATTATTTCTTTAATAAAGAAAGTTATGACTATGAAAATTAGAAGAATAGAAATAGGTTTTGAATATTAGGAGAATAAAGGTAGTTAAATTGTTGGAGAAATTATTGAATAATAATTATTTTACTATTGGATAAATAAAAATAAGTATTTAAGTTATAAATATATATTATATTATATACAATTATTATTTTTATAGTTTGTTTATGTAGGTAAGAGATTATTTAATAAAATATAAGGGAAAGATACAAGTTTTATATATAATAAATTATATTATATAATTATATGTGCCTAGATGAATGTAAAATAGAAGTGAACTTAGTTATACTTAGTTTTATTGCATCATTTTACTCTGTTGTTATGTTATGTTACCTAAATTATATAATTAAATTTATATTTTAATTGATTTTAAATGATTTTAATTGATTTGCTAAAATTTGAATAAATTTATTAATTTATTTATTTAAAATTACAAAGTATATTAAAACTAAAGAAAATATTATATAATTTCTAATGTTTAAGATCACAGATATAAATTATATTTAATTATATGAGCGATAACAAATTTACTAAGTAATCAAAATTTTTAATTTATTCTTGACTAGCTTAATACAAATTAACTCAGAATCAATCGGAATAAAGAGTTTAGATAATGAAATCCTTAATTTTCTTAATATTGAGTTGGAAGAAAAAGTAAAAATGGTTTTAATGGTAAATTAATATTTAATAAAATAAGCAAGCGAAAAAATATATGAGAATATCTAAGAGAAAAACATTAAAAGTTGATGATCTTGTTCATTCTTTAAGCGTATACAATTTTAAGGTAAATTAATCATTTTTTATTTGAAGCCGATATATGGTTATGATTCGTATTCAAATGCAGAGTATGAAATGACTGAAACTATCAAAGGTTTATGGAGACCTAAGCAATATGTAAAATTAAATAGTTAAATAACCATCTTATTTATATTTAAGATAATCGATATTGAAGAATATCTCACAAAACCTATAGTTTCTTCACCAATGGAAGTTTTCCCGCATTTTCATTGGATTGCAATTGAAGGAAAAAGACCATTAATTCCTGAAAATTTCATAAGAGATGAATATAAAAATATGAATTTATTATCAAGTGAGGAAGGAGATATTAAAAATGAGGCAAAATTAAAAGAAATAAATATTGAGAAGGTAGACCTAAATGAGATCAAAGGACAAACAACAATTTCGTTATATAATGCTAATCCCAATTCACAAAACCAAACAGTAGAATACTCAAACCTACAGGCAAATACTATCACAAATAATATCGAGCGAAAAACGAACAGATCAAATATCGAGGTTGTATCATCTATCATTCACAACATTTCTAAAGAATTACAAATATTTTTCGAAAACTTCCAAGATAGATTCAGAAAAGAAATTAAAAAATCTTTAATAACTCAACTTCCTTTAGTAATAATAACAAAAGAATTTTCGTTAAGTGAGATAAAATAATACATAAATTAATATAAAATAAATAACAAATTTAATTACAATAAAAGGTCTTTCAGTAATAGAAAGAGAGCCTGGAGTAGTAGAATTACTTCCTTATATTATAGAGTTCTTAATGTCATATATTGTAATTAACTTAACTTTACTTAATTTACTTATTTAACTCAACTCAACTTAATTTAGGGTAATCAACAATACATCAACGACCCCAAAATCCATATGATTATCCTATCAACAATAGACGCTATTATTAAAAATACCTATTTCTACTTAGAACCATATGTAAATTATTAACAATTAATACCTTATTAACATACTTTTTTATTTAGGCTCATCAATTACTTAATATTATCTTATCCGTAATATTATTGGATATAACATCCGAAGACATAGATTTAATAATAAAAGTAAAGGACTTCGCAGTAAAGCTACTAAGTCAATTCTCACAAAGATTTGAAATTAAATACCCTAGCTTTAAATCTCATTTAATTAATTTAATTGAAGAATTGATTGTTCCTAATAAAAATAAGTTATTAACATCATATGGAGCTATAAAGGTATGAATTAACAATATATTAAATATTAAACTTTATTAACTATATAGTGTATTAATTCGTTGGGCCCTAGTTATATATTAGCATATGTAATACCAAAGATTAATGAAATAATTCATAAAATAACTGTTTCGACATGTATGACTAAGACTGAGGATAATGATGAAAATAGTATTAATCAAAAAGTTAAAAGAGATAAGAATGATCATAAAGAACTTAATAAAGATACTTCGAGTAATAGTAGTAATAATAAAGGAAAATTCAATTTTTATAATTCGAAAGAGTCTTCATATCTTTTTAATGCTTTAAAGGTAATTTTATTAATTAATTTTAGGAATCTGCGTTAATAACCTTATCATATAGCTCTGATATAGATAAAGTTGAGTATAATAAACTCAAGGATAGTATTTTAGATATATTCGGTGAGGACTTACTCTCTAATTTAATTCATAAAGAAGATCAAGACCTAGAATTATTTGTTTAATTCATTAACATATATATTAATATTATTAATATTAATTGACTATTAATTAAATATTAATCAAAATTATATATATAAGACAACTTATAAATAAAAAATATATTATAACAAATTAATTAACAACAACATCATCATCATCTATATTAATATTATTACTATATAGTATTAGTATTAAGGTTTCATTTATATTCTCTTCTATACAATATATTTTAATGTTAAAAAATTTACGCCTACTTTGAAGTAAGTTCTCTGTATCCTTTCCAGTTTGAAGGAGCGACGAAGTCGTGTTTTTCTATGAAGTCATATAAAGTATTGGTAGGACCATCATTAGGATAAAACTGTAAACATTTGCTAAATTTATTTTTTGCTTCTTGCCATTTTCCGCTAATGTAATTATCAAATCCTGATGTAAATTTACTGTAAAACTTTTCAGACATTCTATTTTCGAATATAATAGCGAGATTCTTTAGGAAAAAATCAGTACGAAAGTTGAGAGCTATTATAGTTTCAACCTTATCAAAATAACTCTTATATAACATTTTCTTTTCCAAGTATTTTTTAATCTTCTCACCTTCTGTCAAATTTTTCTTTTTCTTCTTTATTTTTTTCTTAGATGGTCTTTTTAAATTTACATCAATGGTATATAGGCAAATTTCTTTGATTGATCCTTTTACTGTTACTCTATCAATTTCTCTACACATGTTCTTAAGTTCTAAGGAAAGGAATTCGAATACAGTTCCAGATATAAGTATACTTACTCCATACTGTCTAGTAGCCGCTTCTAGTCGGGCTGATATATTCACATTAGGAGATAGGTAAGAAGCATCGATTTTGAATTTAGAGCCTATTGTGCCTTCTATTGCCCAACCATAATGTAATCCAAATCCCATATTGACTTTATAGCCTTCATCCCCGAACATTTCTTTAATATGTTTATTTTCTGAGTACTCTAAAATTTGTTGAGAAACTTTGATGGCCCTGATTATATAAAGAAAACTAAGCACAGCCTTATCAGCAACAATTCGTGAATATATATTTGTCGGCGAGATTTCATACTTTTGACCGTTCGGTGTTAACTCAGGAAACTTCCAAACACTTAAAAAGGCATCTCCTATATTTTTATTTGTTGCTCCTCCGAATTTGTCTACTGACTTATGAACTATTTCTGCAATTTTATTCACAAAAATGAATGTTTCTTCTTTTAGCGCAAGGTTCACTTTGGAAAAATCTCTGATATCGCAGAAGCCCATAAAAACTGTTTTTTTCTGTCCTTTTATCATTGGGTCAAGATCAACGTTTGATTTTAAATTATGTTTTATGATATCACTTCCGGCTTCTCCGAAGCCAATTGCTAGTAAGGCAGAAATTTTAATAATACTTTTTTGAATGACTTGGATTTCTGCATGTTCTTCGAGTAGTTCTTTTTTCTGAACTATTTCTTTTTCCTTTTCTTTAGCTTTTTCTTTTTTCTTACTTCTGTCTTCGATGGTGATAAAATTCTCCTCTGATGTTATATTTTCGTTTTCTTTTATTTCAATTTCATATAAGTCTTTTTGTTTTTCTAAATCTTTAATTAAATTCATAGTGTCTATATTTCTCGCACCAATCGGATCATTCACAACATTATTAATAATATCTGTCATTACATCTAAAGGTCTAAGCACTAACTCATTGGCATCGCCCTCAAACATAAACGCTGACATTATCAAAACAATACAAATAAATAATGTCTTGACAAGACTTATAATCGATAATACTCTATTTTTTTCAATAACTAAGTAATAAACAGTAAACAAAGCTTTCTCACTGGTTATCGCACCTACTTCATCAATACGATAAGTTATATTATTAATAGTATTATTAAGATAATAAACTAAAGTGTTATTATTTGATGTGATATTAAGTAAGGGATAAGCAGGGTCATAATAGTTTTCTATATAAGACTTCATTGTATTATTAAGTCCTAATGGCACTACTTCGTATTGTTTTTGAAGCTTTTCTAATGTATTAGCTAGTATGTTATAGTTATCTAGCAAGGGTGAATCATATAAACTCCAGTCTAATAATGGAAAAAACAGTATCATACTTATTATTAGACATATTATTATTTTTATAATTGATTCTGAGACGATTTTTGAAATGTTTGATTCTATTTGTTCATCGATAAACTCATTTTCATTCAGTTGATGATCAGTTAAAGTATTATTTACTAAGCCAGTAGAATCTCGTGGAGTATCATTAGGAGTAGTCCTAGCCGTTTCTAACTTTTCACGTTCAGAATCTATCATTGGATTTAGTGTTATCAATTCCTTAACCTGTATTTTAGGTAAAGCCATATTTGTATTTATCGATCTTAGCTTTAAAAATGTTTGAACCTGAGCCTCTATATCATATGAAGTTTTCTTATGTTCAAATGGCTTAAACATTTTACTTGATTGACTCTTACGCCGAATTATTTTAGTAGGAGAATTCCCTTTTGATCCATTCTTTAGAGCTTTCAATTCTTTCTCTTTTTCTTCTGCCTTCTTCTTTAAAGCCAATTGTTTTTCTAATAGCTCTTTTTCTTTCCGGGATTTAGCTTCTTGTAGTAAAGTCTTAGCTTGAACCATATTTTTGTATAACTTTACTACTCTAACTAGTCTTATTATTCTAAGAACTCTCAGTGTTGACGTAGCCCTTAATTAAATAAATAAGTACAATAAAGTTACCTAGCAATAGAAATAACACTACTAGCTTGTTGTATATCAGCAGTTGAACTACCATAAATTAGAGGATATATCATAAAGTCAATATCTAGAATTAATGAAAGTGTTGATATTAAATCTAACCAAAAGAAAAATGAAATGATATAATCCTTTTTAGCCACACTTGAGAATAGTATTTCTAATAAGAATATAGTAAAACAAATCGTTTTAGTGATGTCAAACCCATAATCAACTGAATTCGGAAACGAAAGTGTTTTTATATCATCAGCTAGCAAAGCGAATGCTATAGCAAAACACATTATAACTATCATTGTTGTTGAATCAAGTACACGTTCAATAACCTTAAGGTTACTCCTTATTTCTTTTTCTTTCTCTTCTTTCAGCTTTTGTTCATGTTTTTTTGCTGCTATTCTTTCGAGCCAGCCTTCACTTGTTTTTCTTTTCATTATTTCTAAATTGTGGACTAGTGTTGGTTGTCTAACTGAATCAGGTAATAATCTTCCCGATAAAGCTTTCGACAACTTCGGAAGAAGACTATTCTGTCTAGAGAACATTTCGTTTTGAATTATTACTGAATTTCTTCTACTTATAAGTCCATTAGTATGTGGATTTATTGGGTTAGAAGGATTATTATTATTTGGATGATTAGGATTATATAAACTAGGTATCAAAATTAATGAGTCTTTATTGGAAAACTTCACAGAATTTTTAACTGAACCTTTTTGAGACCCTTGTACAGATTGCAATTGCGATGCTACAGACTCAGATGCTTCAGACTTATCTGGGCGAAATTTATCTTTATTCTCTAATCTGTATTTGAGACGTTCGAAAAAAGCGATTTCGTCTTGATCTTTTATTTTGTCATTATTGTTTTTTTCTCGTATATCGTCTTCTTCGCATTTTTCATCAACCTCGTTTATTCTTTTGTCAAAATCAACGTAGTTAATTTCTATTTTATGATCTGGTTCGTTATCTGCTTTATTAATCTCATTACTAGATAATTTCATTAAATTTTTCCCACTTCCACTATATTTGCTGAGCATTTTTATTTAACGTAATTTATATAATATTTATTTATTTAATTATGTATTTATTAAATAAAATATACTTACAAATTTGTCAGTAGATTATTAATTTATTTAATATTTAAATTTAAAAAATAACAATAAAACTTAATAACATAATAACAATATTTATTATATTACTGAATTATTTACAATTCTTATTTTACTTAATGTTTAATGCTTAATGTAACTATATAATTATTTAATAATCAAAATATAAATAATTATAATTCAATTACATATGGAAGTTGACGACAATACCGATATTACTGAACCTAATTCTGAATCAAATATTCCTTATACTTCTTATATAAAATTATTCTATACAAAATTAAAAGATATGGGATACAGAAATAAAATAAAAACATTTTATGAAGAATTTCAACAATTTAATAATGAAAAGTATAACATATTCTTTGACTTACTTTCAAAATCTATTTCTGAGTCAAATATGCTTAACGCAAATGAAAAAAACATTATGAGTAACATACAAAAGAACCCAGATAGTAACGAACAATTTAATGAATTGATAGATGGAAATATTGATATAAATATGCTTGAATTGGAAGAGAAATTATTAGAGTAAGGATTTTTATATAAACTTTGATATGAGATTAACAATATAGAGAATGAAATAATTAAACAAGATAAGATAATAGAGAAAAGCAATATTTTATATGAAATGGAGTACGAGGAGTTGATTGCATATAAAAAAACAAAAGAAGATTTAGAAAAAAGTGAAAAGTTAGAGAAAATTATGTTTGACAAAGTATTAGAAGACTTTAAAGATAAGTCATTAAATCCAGTAAGAAAATTAAAGTTATTAATTAATTTTATATAATTTATATATTATCTAGGTAGTTAATAAATGCCAAAGCCTAAATACTATAGCAAAGAAACTAATTTCTGAGTTTGATTTAAATATAAAAGAACAAAAGAATATTATTGATACTGAGAAAAATACTGATAAAAATACTAATAAAAGTTTTAACAATCAATTTATTGTTAATAATACAAAGATTGATAATATGAGATTTAACCAGATAATGTCATTAATTGATCAAATTGTAAATATTTGTTTAGACATATCGAAACTGACTTCGAATGAAAGTAACAGTGAGGGCTCAGGTAAAAATACTAAAAATATGAATATAGGTAATTTCAATTAATAATAAATAACTATATATTAAATTTATGCTTTCTTAATTAATTATAAAAATAGATGACCAATATAATAATGACAATGATGATAACTCTAACAATTTTACATTAGAAGGCTGTATAAACGATTATATAAAACTTATAAATAAATTTAAGAAATGTAATGAAGTGTAAGTATTACCAATATCAATTATAATCTTTACTAATAGAGAAGTAAAAATGCTAAAATTCGATTTCCTTCAAAAATTAGAATTTTTCAAAGAAAAAAAGCTAAAAGAACTATTAGCAATCATAAACGAAAATGGAATAGAAGCTTTAAATGGCTTAGTTGAGACTATCATAAAGCAAAATAAAGGAAAGGTAACACAAAAATGGGATTTACTTCTTAATAATATATTTGCAAACTTTGCAAATAACAAAAGTGTTAAGAATATGTCATTAGTAGAAGACTTTTCTATACAAATATATAATAAAATAATTGAAAATACCAACTCTGATAAGATTGAAGTTAATTCATGCTTGGCTGATTTAAAAGAGATTATATTTGCGATTATACCCTTAATAGAAATAGATCAAGATAAAACACAGAAAATTTATGAAATAATTGTTGATTTAGTTGAGAAATATATTAAGCTTAATCAGTCAATAAAAATCAATCAAGTACGATATAACAATATTATATAATTATATATTAACAATTAATATCATTATACCTTATATATATTATATATACTCTCACAATTATTATTTCAGGGTTTTATCAAGAAAAAGCTAAATGAAAACAACTACACTAATAAAATTACCGTAGACAATCGAGATTACTTAAGTTTATATCTATGCGATATTTTAAATAATACAATAGGAAAACGTAAAGAACGTACAGATTCTAATAGCACAAATACTAATAATATGTATGAAATTGAATATATCTACCAATCAAGTATAGTGTTAGAAAAGAAAATACTATCAATTCGAAATTCAAATTATAGTTTGTTATCTAATTTTAACAATGAATTTTTGAATAAGATTAAGAAATTCCTTATAATAATGTCGAAATTTAACACAAATAAAGATGATTACATTTTAAATAAGACAGATAGTTTAGAAATTTCTGTAAGAAATAACCAGAAGAATGTAATAGACTTTTTCAAGCAATATTTGGAAATCCAGTATCAAGTTTTGAAATATGATAATAAATTATGTATCAACATGCATAATTTATTTTACTTTTATCTATTTGATATGAAAGTATTTAAGAACATAATTAAATCGAAATAAGTAAGAAGTAATAAAGACAATAAAAGCAATAAAAATTAATTAAAATTAATTAAATTATAAATAATAAATAATCACAAATTAATTTCAATGTTTATTTATTATTTTATTAATTTAATTCTATATAATAATTGTTATAATAGTCATAATAGTTTATTAAATTTAGTTAGTTTAGTTAAATTATATCAAATCTCAACGTCTTACCCTATTATTTAACTAACTTTATTATCAAAACAAATATACTTACTTGATTATCTACTCATCATCATTAGGAATCTTAATCAAATAACACTTAATATCCTTTTTAAAGTTAATTACATCTATTTTAACAGTAACATGCTCTTCAAATTCAATCTTTTCTCCTTTTGTATCTGTTTCTAATAATCTTTTTGAATCTTCAGACAGATTTATTCTACCTTTTATTCCATTGCTTTCCATTTTATTTGCGATTAAGACATCAGTACCGAAGATATCGTATCTGACAATTTTTGTTCCTATTATTCCTGCTATTAAGTTACCCTATTTGAATGAAAATAATTAATTAAATAAATAAGTATTTTACAGTGTGAATTCCAATTCTCATATTTAAAGCTTCGAATTTTATCTTCTCTCTTTCACTTTCTATAATCGTTGCCATTTTTTTAGATAGTTTAATAACATTCTTTAGTTCTTCTAATGGGTTTCGTTCATGCATTGGTACTCTGCCAGTCCAACCCAGAGCAACATAACAATCTCCAATAGTATGGACTTTATAAACATTCGATTGTTTACATGCAACATCAAATTGTTCGAATAATGACTTTATTAAGTTAACTACAACTTGAGGTTCAACAGTAGCTGAGTAATCAGTAAATCCACAAATATCAGCAAATAAAAAGGTTACATTATTATCATTAAGTACATCAACAACAGGAAGATCTTCCTTTAAATTTTGGACAACATGAGGAGGCATTAAGTTAAATAGTAAATCTTCTATTTTTTTTACTTCTTCTCCTAATTGTTTTTCGTTTGTATATTCTAAAGAACTGACATACTCTCTTATTAATTGGAAGGTATAAATGCTAATACAAATAACACATGAAAAAGTATTGTATTTTATCAAACGTATATTTGTATTATTAATCGACATATTTATCACGAATATCACTATATAAACAATAAAGTTGATAAAGTTGTTTCTGAAGTTAAGAATACCATTAAAGGAGCAAGCTAGTATTGTAAAATTTTGTTCAAGAGTTAAGTTTATTAAGAAGAAATCTAATAAGAATGCCATTTGAATTTGAATCAGTATTGTAATAGCTAAATATATTCCTAAAATTAATCCTTTAAATAAGTCTTCCTTTTTTTGGATAGTATTGATGATAGTAATGATCGAAAAATATATTATGTATATTAGTACTTTAATAAGATTTAGAAGGGAGCCTGTAGAATATTCACTTGTAATGGGCTCTAAAAAGTTATATACCCCAATAGTCATTGAAATTAAAAAGACTAAGTTAGTTATATGAGACTTCTTGAAATATTTATAAAACTTCGATTCTAAATACTTCAAAAATTCAGCTTCAATCTCTTCATTATTAAATCTAAAGAAGTAACAACTATTTTGATAATATATATTTGTCTCTGTTAATTTTCCGCTGTTTTCATGTTTTAGCGACGTTAAATTACTCATATTTGCTGATGTTTTTTCATTAATAGTCTTGCTTTTAACGGTCATACTATCAACTTTTTGGGGTGAAGACAACAAATCCATTGATTGTTCTAATAT
>Ga0100380_10004013_pt1 | contig 15493 bp, 19 predicted proteins | sample CryGeymeta201504_FD_80417 | JGI IMG/M metagenome (GOLD analysis project Ga0100380, IMG submission 80417) | Groundwater microbial communities from Crystal Geyser aquifers in Utah, USA - Crystal Geyser metaG 2015-04 | ecosystem: Environmental > Aquatic > Deep subsurface > Groundwater | place... | reverse complement strand
AGCTAATAAGGGCTCAACTTTCGTTAGTTTTTGTTCAATTACGCCACCACTTCCTATATCATATCTTATAGTATTAGCTACGATTGTACCGTTGAACTCTCTAAGCTCAGCTGGAGTCATTGTAATAGCTTTAGATGTGTCCGATGTTTCGGCTTTATCTTCGTCTAAAATTCTTTCATTAAAAGACTGAGGAACTTCTACAGAGTCATAAAATTTTTTATTAGGAATATTATCTAAAAAATATTTCTGTATTTCGTAAGATTTTTCAACGTAACTATTTTCAGATTGACTATTAGGGACCGCTTTAGTATTATCTTCCCTATACTTTTTTCTAATGCCTTCTTCATCAAGAATACTTATTACAGTAAATCTCCCCCCGTGTGCAGATGTTAGGTATCTATCTTTTACATGGTTGAATCTTTCTTCCGGCTGTTTTATATAAATGCTATTGAAGTTAAAGTTTCCCCAAGTCATAAGAGGGGATCTTTCTATATTTATTTTATAGGAAGAGGTTTTAGAGTTCCAATGTCCATTAGACTCGGTTATTTCTCTCATATCCAACCCTAGAGCTATTTTACTTGGGGCATCGTACTTTATTTTTGGGTTCCCCGCAAACTTAGGCTTAAGCGTATCCTTCTCAACTAAATGTGATAGTATAGATAAAGCTTTATTTTTATTAGATCCTGAGTAAGAGTGAATAATAGAGTGAACTTTTCCAAGCCAAGCATAAAGGTTTGTTTCTTGTAACTCCCCCTCAATTATTTTCCCAGCCTCTTCTCTAGCTTCTTCTATTACCTGCTTTACATAAGCCTTTGTGTATTCATCCCAAACAATAGATTCTCTACTTGGAGTTGTTGTTACGCCTTCTTGAACTACTACATCTTCGCCGTTAGCGTCCTTGTATACGCTTCTAACTGGTAGCTTAAATCCAATGGATCCGAAGTAGGTTTCCATCTCTAGCTCTTGAAAGTCAATAAGGCCATATGTTACTCCAAAGTCACTGTCTTTATCTTTTACAATAACTGCGTGGGGCCTAGAAAACTGATTGTTTTCACTAATAATTAATGAAGGGCTATTGTGCACTATAGTGGCTAAAAACTGTATCTTTTTTGTACTTTTAGCTTCGTCAGTGTATAAGAAATCCACCCCTTTGAAGTAAAGTAACTGGTGCTTAACGGCCTGAATATACTTTTGTCGATTATGGCGTTTTACATAGCTAGTAACTTTTGTATAGTTTTTACTAGTAGTTTCTTCATAATAGGCTATGTGAGGCTCTTCCTCAGTTCCAACATTAAACTCTTTATTCTGTACTCCACGTTCTAGGTCCCACTTTGGAACTATAAAGTCTACCTTATACGCGTATGCGTTAAATACGACTCTTTTCCCATTGTGTACCGTGTCTACTGTGTAGAATGGGGCGCCCCCAGCAAGTGGACTTTTGGCTCCAATTCCGTACGCCCCTAAAGCGTGCTTTGTATTTCTTTTAGTTGAGTATCCTAGAGTTAAATAACCTTTGAGGCGATTTCCTCCTAAACCAACCCCGCGATCTATAACAGTAAATTCATCACAGTATCCATTACCTTCTTTTTCAGTATAATGTATTTCTACTGTATTATTAATCTGATCTAGATGTTTTGGATCAAAATAACTAGGGTCGAACTTTGAGGCATCATATTGAGAGCCTTCTCTTTCTATAAAAAAGTCACTTACGACATTTTCACCGCTTAAAATCTTAAGCGCTATTTCTTTTTCTTTTTGTGAGTCAACTGCATTGGACGCTAATTCTCTAACCTGGCTTTCGATGGGCTTTGAATATTGCGATACTTGAAGTATATCTAACATCATCTTTTCAGATGATACATCAATAGACTTTTTATATCCGACTTGTCCACTAACAATGTGACTTCTTTCAATTTCTTGTAAAGACATTGGTTGTTTTCTTGTTTTCTAATTTAGAATTAAAAAAAAGGTAGCTATAGCTATCTCTATTATTCTTATACCACTTTTTTAAGAAAGTTAACTGCATCTAGCATGTTCTTATTAGATGGGTATGTGTACACTGGAAAGTTTGGGTTTTGTCTATTGTTAAGTAGCATGAGCTACTACCATCATCAGCTAAACTCGCATAACTTCCTCCAAAATTACTGAGCCTATCTGCCCTATCCATATAATATATAGCATCTCTACTGTTTTTTTTCAGATATTAAAGTTTTTTACAAAATAGTCCTTACTTACAGTGAAAATAGATTTACTGTCTGGGGCACCTAGTGAAAAGAATTTAATTCCACTTATAGACATTGAGTATACCAGTTGAATAGCTATACATATTTCTGGGATAAGTACTTCTTCTATAAGCGCTTTATTATCTATTGAAAGTCTATAGATCCCACTTTCCAGTATATCGCGAATACTTTTGATACTCAGCTTACCCTGCGCAGCCAGTGTCATGACTGCGCCAAGATAGCTTAAGTATTTTTTAGGGGAGCCTAAAACTATATTATGTAACATCAAATAGGTTACCTTCTTCTTTTAGCTCAAGTCTCCTAACGAGCATTCTTTCAATATTTACCTTATGATAATCAAGCATGTAAGGCTTAACACCATCCTGATAAGCTGCAGATCGCTTAGGTAAAAGATGCAGTAGAATTCGTTTTTGCACTCGTATCCCATACTCTGTTTCAAGTAAATACTGATAAAGGCTCATCTGGAGCGAGTATGTTGAGTGGTGACAGTTAGGAAGGAACTTTGTAGAATCGTGCAGGCCTGTTTCACTGCTATACGAGGACGTTGATATCTGCTTATTTGTTTTCCAATCCGCTATAATCCAAGATTTAGTATGCGGGTCATATATTAATAAGTCTGCAGTCCCTGCTAACTGGTATTTTACTGAGTACATCCTTATCTCTGGATAAAGCTCATAATGTGGCTGCATATTGTTTTTTAGCCATATTACTCCATGTAAAGCTTTTGCATTTCGTGAATTATCCTCAAACTCAATTTCAGGCAATTCGTTTACTCCTATAGACTTTAAATGATTTCTTTTTCTTATCCAGTCCTCAATAAGGGCATGGGTATAAGTTCCTTCATCTGCTATATCCTTCCATTCTGCTAAAATATCCTCAACTGTTTTTTTAGCGTACTTTGTACCAGGCTTTCCAGCCAGTTTAGTAGCTATCCCCACACTATCAAAATGAGGAAAAAAGTCATGTATAAAGGTCGTTACGCTTGTAAAACGTAATAAAGGAGCCCTACTTACGTGATAAGTGTGGGTCTCCTCTTCCAGCCTTATTACTGACTGATCTAGTATATTTTTCATTTAATTAAATTTTGGAAGGTTTAAAGTATTCTTGCAAACTTCCTTAATTGCTAAAAATAAGTCTTCCAGACTTCCGTTATTTTCTATTTTTATTGGCCAAGATTTTAGCCCATCCAGTGATGTTTCACTTTCATGAACTAAGCTGTCTAGCATGCTTACGTTATTTACTAATAAATACTCATAAACCTCTATATCTGACATTTTTTCTTTTAATCCAACTCTACGCCATGTCTCCATTTCTATTCGAATGGGTAATCCATTTCTATCATTTACGGCCCTAAGCTCATTAGGGAACCTTAAATCAGTTATTAGCCAATAAGGATAGATTGGAGTGCTTAAACCGGGCCCAGGTTCCCAAGATAATTCTGTAGAATCGTATTCTTCAAAAGTTGCGTTTACCCATAAATCTGGGTGTATTATCCTTCTTCCTGCTTCAGTTCCTAATAATTGTAGAACGCGCCGTATGGTTAGATACTGCCTATAATCTAATAAATCATCTCCTTTTAGATAGGTATCCGATAGTTTGTATTCATATACCTTAAAAGCGTCTTCATTGGCTATGCTAAAAAGCGTTTTATCTGATGCTACATAAACATCCCATTTAGGGTGCATGCGCTTTTCTCTAAATTCTCTATTTTCAATTTGAGCTCGAGTTACACCAAAAATAACACAAACTGCGTCTTTTAGCTTATCTGCAAATTTTATTAGTCGAAAGTATGTTGCCGGACTGGGCGTTCTTTTATACTTTTGGTAATTTTCGTAGGAATGGTAGTTTTCAGAGGTTACTGAAAAAAAGTTTATTAAGTCGTAGATTTCATCCTTCCCGGATCCGATTTTACCACTAACAGCTATTAAGTTATATCCTAGTGATTTCATTCTTCATTTAAAGTTATAAATTTTGATCCAGATTTTGCTGTTATTGTAGGATTACTATCGCTATCTAGGTTTACATAAATAGTCAGTTTATACTGCCTAATTTTATTGTCTTTAGCCCATTTCTGAAGTTGATCCTGTTGAGCTAACGTTAAATAAATGTTCACAAGCTTCCTCTATTAAATTGTTAATTTTTGACTCCGATAAAACTTCTTTTTCTTCCAGTATATCTTCACAATATGCTGTTACTTTTTCATTAAGGTAAACGGATTTTGTAAAAAGTCCTAGCTGTTCACCTAACACTCCAAATTTACTATGAATAAGTGAACTCGGAAAGGCAGATTTCTTAGTCTCGTGTAGTTTTTCTTTATAGTCAATTTCAAACTTCCACTTCGTAAAGGCATAGTAATCATGGAGGTGGCTACTTGTCAAGAACTCAGTTAAGGCTAGTTCTCGCTCTTCTTTACTGGGTAAAGCTGCTTCAATTCCATCTGGATTGTGCTTTTTATAATATTCAACAATAGATATGAAGTTTTTACGTTTTTTACCGCGGGTCCTATCTCTATGTCTAAGATTATTAGGGTCAAAGTAAGATGGATTAAAATAAGGAGAAGTACTGAGAAACTCTATAATATCTCCGATGTCCTTAAACCCATATATCCACTTTTTAAAGTCTAAGCCTACTGAAGTCCATATTTTTTCTGGAGACCAGTTAAAATAATATTTATAGGTAGATTTTTGCGTTGTATACTTGTATGAAAGTCCTAGGTGCCCAAAGCTTAAATTAAGCGAGTGGTATATCTTACCTACAAAGTTTTGTAGATCATTGTATGAATAGTAAAAATACATGTGTTCAAATTCTTCATCGGTACTACATAGTAGAAAGTCTATTTGAACGCCTAACCATAGTATGCTAACAACCTTATCATTCCTGCTAGTTTTATCAGCAAACTGTGAAACTGCCTCTAAAAACTCACCAACAGTTCCTGAGTAGTTTACTATAATATCTATGTCTCCATGATCTGGCTTTAATATAAAGCTTTTTACCGATGCCCATAAAATAATACCATTAATAGGCATTAGTTCTTTTTTTAAAATAGACAATACTTCAACTAATTCGTCATTGCCTATTCTTTTTGATTCTGGGAATAGGTTTCCACCCATTTCTCTCCTAACTAAAAGGGAGCCGAAGCTCCCTTTTTTAATCGATTATTTCTGTTAAGCTTTTGTAAACTTCGGTAGGATCATATCCTACTGTAGCTTTTTTATTCAGGGCGTTTGGCCCAAATCCTAACTTTTTATTTGCCGATACAACAAGAACATCAGATCCGACTTTAACTTTAGCTCTGTAAAGGGATGAGTCTCTTAAGGACGGTAATACCTCTAATATTGTAGCTTCTTTTTTAGTTACTGCTCTTACTACTGGAATACCCTTACTTACATTGTGCATCATTCCTGATTCTAAAATCAATAAGCCTAATCCACCATCTTCCATTGTTCTGGAATAGAACTCGCTGAAGTCTACTCCTCTACCTGCAAATACTGCAGACGCTGGGGAAAGAAATTCATTAGTCCCACATAGTTTTACTATGTCAGCTCTTCTTTTATAAAGCGGGTCTTCTTTATAGATATCTATAACTTCTAGTTTAACCTTATTTGTTTTAGTTATCGCTGCTATTTCCAGGTCTTCATACCCAGCTAAGTTACCAAAAACTTCGATATCCCCGCCAAATAATGAAAGAGCTTCTACAAATGCTTTTTGTATGTGTGGTACATTAGTTATAAGTTCGTCAGTTTGCACATTACGAACATATACACCTAATCCTGAAACTGCTTTAATAGCTACATAAGGCCCCTTCTTTATTGTAAATATAAAAAATGGAGCTTTACCTGTTTTTGCATCAAACTCATCAATAAAGGTTGATTTCATTTTTAACTGAGGTAGGTCCTCATTTTGTGCTAAACTGGGAGTTTCCTTCTTTACGGGCTCACCCATCATTACTTCGACATCTACTGCATCTTCTACAAGGGCTTCTACAGCCTCATTAGTGGCTTCGTCCTCTACTACCACTTCTTCAATAATAGGATCTGCTGTTAAAGCTTTCCCTTCATACCAAGAGTCGCTTTTTAACTCTGCAATTAGCGCATTATATGCATCTTTTGCTTGTGCTGTTCCAAGAACTTGGTTCTTTTTTCCTTTATTTTTGGCGGTGAACGTTTTAGCCAGGCCATCCACAGTTAGTTTTGTTCCAGACAATACAATGTCTTTCTCAGAAACTGTTCCATCTTCTTCATTTTTATAAAGTATCATGTATTCTTTCTTTTATTGTTATGAATTCTTCTTCATTGTAGTGTACCCCGTCTTTATAGACTAGCTGCATTCCTAGGGTTTTTGGGTTTAGGTATCCTTTTATAGACTTTTTAAATGATTGTACATACTCACCGTCGGAGTTAAACTCCATTGGGGACTTATATACATCAACACCTACTCCATTCATTCTTACCCAGTTACACTTAAATGCAAACTTAAATGTATCACGATCAAACTTCTGAAGCAAGCCTCCGCCACTTCCGAACCCAATACTCTGTGCTGAAATGTAATTATCTTTAAAATTTTGTAAAATCTTAATAATCATTTCTTTATTTATTCCGTCTCCCTGTATAATTTGAACGTTTTTAGAAAGTACTTTGTATCCTTTTCTATTAAGGTATCCGCCAAACTTATCAAAAAGAAGGTTAAACAGCTTTTCCGTAGTTACTACTGGGTCACCGCTATCTGGTCTAAAAATAACAGGATACTGTCTAGCCTCCATCATTTCCATGATTTCCTCATTTTCAGAAATACCTACTATAAAATTGACCCAGTCAAACGAGTCAATAACGCAAGCTACTGGCCCATCGGGGAACTTTTTAAGTAACTCTTTAAAAACTTCCAATTCACCAGCAATTCCTCTCATTGTCATTACCGAGTGCTCTGTTGCAACAATAGACGTGCTTTTTGGCATAGGTTTACCTTTTCCTTTACGCGTATCAGTGTAAAAGTTTCTTATTAATAAGTCGCCTTCAATTGTATCTGATCCGTCAAAGGTTAAAAGATGAGCTGCAGCTCCTAAGGCGGCTGTTTCACTTGATGAAACTCCTCTACTTCCAAAATCGTGGACTTTTAGTAGAGTCATTGCTTTTATCTCATCCTTTGTCAAATCTGTTGTAGACTCCATAAATGGAATTATTGATTTATAGATTGATTTTGAATTTGTAGCAATAGTCATCGGATACCAAACTCTTGAAAGAAAAGTTTCTAAATGATTTACTAACCATGGAAATTTACCAGGAGTGGAATTTTGGACTACCATTATTGGGTCTCCGCCCTGTACACGAGTTCCCTCCGGGTAAGCCCATATCTCTACAGGTAAATACCCTAGATTGGATATTTCTACCCAGTCATATTCATTAAATACATCTTTATTTCCAAAAATGTGCTTGTTTGTGTAATTACGAGCCCATGATGTTTTATAAGGCTTTGGTTTAGCCTTTGCTAGCATTTTTGCATAGTATTGTACACCAAAGCTTGTAATTGGTATTCCATAAGGAACCCTAGCTGCTAGATGTGACTGCATTATTTCTAAGCCTTTTGGATAAAGAGCGTGGTGGCACAGTTTGTAGGAATCTGTGGATAACATTGGATCGGTTTCTATAAACATAATTAAATCGCTTTCTGTATAATGTAATGGTGGTCTTCAAAAAAGTTTTCTTCTTTTCTCATTAGGTCTCCTATAGGCATCCAAATGGTGCTTTTAGCGTCGCTACCTGATTTTATTCTTGGAAGCGGTGTATGTCCTAAATCAATAGAATAAACGAAAGTTATGGTTCTTCCTCTTAAAGAACGCCTAGGGTGGTCAAATACTCCAACTTCTTTAATATATGAACCTAGCTGCTCTTTAGACACAAGAAGGCGTGTTTCTTCTTTTAGCTCTCTAATAGCTGCATCGACTAATCTTTCATTTGGGTTAACAAATCCTCCGGGAAGTGCATATAAGTCTTTTCCGGGTGGAAACTTTCTTTTGATTAAAAGAATGCATCCAGAGGCTCTTACCACAGTATCAACCGTTAGAAACGTCGGTATATAAGGAGAACCATCCCATTGACTTTTATAGCCATTATAGTATTCCAGCTCTTTTTTAATATTTCCGTACTCTAGGGTAGCAGACCATCGCTCAAGATCTTTTAGTACTAAATAGTTTAGACCTTTCTTGATAATTTCTTTTTCCTTAGACTTGGATGTCCAATTTAAAAAGTATTCCTCCCTAATTCGTGTAGATGATGTTTCTTCATCCTCTGAATCCATATAATGCAGGTGCATCTTTTTTAGCTTCCAATTAGGAAACATACTTAGATAATAAGATGAATCATCTTTTTCACACCCGTAGATTGTTATCTCGTGCTGACTATCTAGTAAATCATCGGGATCTACAGTGGCTAATTGTAGTGATACGGCACTTTGTACTGCTCCTACCCATTCATAGTCATTATACAGATAATCCCTAACGGCTAAAAAGCTTATTCTTGAGAATATGCTATTAGGCTTATCTGCCCAACCTGGCTCTATGCTCCATTCTTCCTTTATTGCCGAAATAAGGAATTCTTCTCTTTCTTTGGTTGTCCAGGGATTTTTTGGCGTTCTTGGAGAAAGCGCCGAGCCGATGACTATAAATAATGCGTCATTCTCATCCAAGGCTTTTTTAATGGTTTCCATATGTCCTTTATGAACTGGCTGGAACCTGCCAATATATACTGCTATCTTCATTCGAACTCTCCGTTCGTTTTATTAATAATTAACGCTCTCTGCGCTTTTTAAAATATATATAAAAAAAATTACACAATCAAGGGTACTATAGGTATACCAAACTTAGTAAATAGCTCGCTAAGCCCCTTTACATACTTTCTAGCTTTTTCTTCCGACTCAAACTCTACAACGCCATCCTTAGCCTTTTTTGTCGAAAACCTTATTATAACTTTCCAGGGAGTCATAATTTTAAAGTCTTCAGAAGCTAACCTAGGGTACCTTTTAGGAAGATCTTTCTCCTCTATTCGCGCCCAGTATCCAACACCATCTGCGTCTATAAAAAGGTCGTTAGTTTCCTTAAAATTATTCTTAAGTGGGTAGTAGTCTTCTTGGTAATACTGGCTTCCCTCTATCATAGGGCAGTAGTACTTAAAGTATCCCGGTTGTATAGTAAACTGAGCGGCACTAAACCAAGGCTTTTTAGCTTTGGCCAAAGTAAGCTCTTTTTCTACGTACTTTATTTTAACACTGGATATCTCTCTAGGATACTCAAGTATAATTTGCGACACTTGCGCTATGTTGTACATTTCTAGCATAATGGGGTGTTATTTTAGTTTAATGGAGAATCTCTCCAACATTTGTAATATTTTATCCTCGGGGCATCCGTGGACGTTTTCTGATCCGTGCCTGTTTTCCACTATTACGTGAAAAACGCGATACTGACACTGTTTTGCCAACTCTTCATACTTCTCCATTTCCCATTCCTGAGTGGATGTATTTGCTATTACTATAGTTGGCTCTTCATTCTCCATGTGCCACTTACACCCGTCAACACATAGTTTATGAGCTTCTTTAAGTCTGCCTGGCTCAAAGGTGTACACACCTGTTTCTGGGTCAGTAAAGTAGTCGTCTGCGCTTAAGCACACTCTACTGATTAACTGCCCTAAGGTAGACTTACCGGAACCCGGTAAGCCTCTTAGTATAATAAGTGATTTGTTAGCTAGCATTATTATTTATTTGTCCAATCTAAAGCCAACGCAGCGAGCGTGGCGTGGTATTCCGTCTTTGGTGTATTCCAAAAACCTTACCTCAGCCTTTTGTCCAATATACTTATGTTTGTTTTTGAGTATTTCTTCTCTTTCCTTGTGTGACCGTTTTATACTACAAGGAAATATCTCTCCATTCTCAAGTAAACATAAAAGTTTTCCTTGTGACGGACGCTTTTCAGATGGAATTACGTCTATAACTGTGAATGCCTCATCAAGCCACTTTTTATACTTAATAAGTCCTTTATTTCTAGCACTAAACGTGTATACTGCACTTGGATCTCTTAGGATTATTCCTTCATACCCAGCATCTACGCATTTATCATGGTATTCTTTAACTTCATCTTCGTTAGATAACTTGACAGTCTCTACAAACTCAAAAGGAAGATTTTTACCTTCTAGGGAATTACTAAAGGTCTCCAAAAACTTTAGACGTCTTTCAAATGGCATGGCTTCCCCTATTTCACCAAGTAGGACAATATCGTAAATCCATAACTTTAGCTCTTCTTCAGATGCATCATCATCATTTTTACAAAGACGCATCACATCACCAAAGTCCTCTCCATGGGAATACAATTCTCCATCTATTGCCATGTCTTCAGCAGTTAGGCTATCAAAAGCTTTATAAATATGTGGTGAGGTTGTATGAGGAATCCCTGTTCTAGTGGTATTACTGTATTTACCATCATTTAAAAATGAAAGAAGTCGCATTCCGTCCAATTTAGGCTGTCCGTAAATGGGATACTTTATTTTTACTTTATCCTTATCAGTTGCTAATTGGGGTAACAGCTTATTTGTATTTTCAGCTAATTCCTCTGATAAATAATAATCTTTCTGTAGCTTTTTCTTTAATAGATAATCTACCTCAAGAGCAGCTTGCTGAGCTGCTGTAGTTTCATTGGACTTTCCTACATTTTTAGGCTTAGCTGTAGATCTATGTTCTACTGGATTGTCTGTGCCAACAATTCCAGAGATTTGTACTACTTCTTCTCCTTCTACGTATGCGGTAATAAACCGCATTTTACCTTTTGAATCTTTTTTATATATTGTCTGCATTAATACTTGTAATATTATAATTTATTCCATGTTGTTTATAGGCCTCTGCTATTCTTGTAACAAATACAAACTTAGCTTCAGCTATTTTTTCAGTAAGAAGCGTTTTTCTATCCTCTCTTGCTGCTGTAACGTTTACAACTAAATGTTTACCTTTTGCCTTTTCTAGTTGAGCTTCCATAGTAATAAGGTCTCCGATGTAAGACGGCTTTAAAAATGTAAAGTCAGCTTTATATGTTACTGCGTTGTCACAAACTGATTCTGCGCTTCGTATAACCTTATTAGTAAGTGCTGCGGCACATAAGTTTAACTCAGCTATTAATGCTCCACCAAAAATAAGTGGATACATGTAATTACAGTGCTTTGGTAAAACAATAAAAGAGTTATAAAACTTTTTAGTTAGATAAAAATTAGGACTTACTATTTTAGTTAGGGTTTTCTCTAGTATGTCTATATCCGGCTTAGATAGGTGCTTAGACTCTATATAAACAGTACAAAACCCAAACTTAACTTTCACCTGGTAAAGAATAAATTCTCTACCGGGTATTTTATTCAAAAAGTCTGTAAGCTCTTTTTCTACTTCTTCGTTAGAAATGATAGCCCGTAGTGACCTTGAGCTATATTATCTTTAAATATTTCGTTAAATGATTGTTGAGACATGAATCCCTTTATGTTTAAGATTAGTTTTATATGACAGAGCGTAAAACCCACCCATCGCTAAAGCGATGGGTGGGTAGTTCACTAAGCTTCTCTGTTAGTCTATTTACAGTATCAACTTAAATGTTGGTGACAGTGTTTATGTAAATAACTCCAGAGTCTTCTACTCCAATAGTTGCAAATCTGAATTGAAGCAAGAATTCTTCAGTTTCCGAAATATTCAATATTTCATAGGGTATTAAGTTTTTGTCAAAAATTAAATTCAGAGCCTTCTTCCTCCTTACATAAAATTGATTTTAATACTTCTAATGACATTAGGCGATCTCCTTTATTTGCGTAGCTAGGTCTTCTTTTCGTTTTCTAAGCTCGCCCTCGGATAAACCTAATTTTAACTTTATATTTTGAGCTGTTTCTTTTTTTACGCCACCTAAGCCAAATGTGTACTCTAAAATTTTTTTATTAATAGGGTCAGCATCAAAATAAACAAACTGGACTGCTTCTTTTACTATAGAATCCTCAGTATCTGGTGCTATATAGTAACTAAAACTACCTCCATCTTCATCAACCTTTGCAAGTTCCATGTGTAGGTCAGCTCTACGCTCTAACTGAACACGTTCTATTTCCCTAGGAGAAACTTCAAGTCGTTCACTAAGCTCCATAACAGTTGGCTCCCTTCCAAGCTCCTCGTTTAAATTAGAAAATAAGGTTTCGTACTTACCTAACATAAGGGCCCTAGGTTCTGGGATGTGCCCTACGTTTTGATATGTAGTTGTAAACCTACTCAACTTTTGTAAGTAGTTTATAACGTGCGTATTAAGCTGTGTGCCCATATTAGGGTCGTAAGTATCTATGGCCATGGCGGTTAGCCTGCGGCCTTCTAGTTCCAGGGCATCATAGGGCAGGCCGCTATTTTGGTATTTACCAACTTGTGAACGGATAAGTGGTGTTAAGCTTTTTACTAGCTTTTTGCGAGCTTCCTTATCCTTAGTATCCTTATAGAGTGAATACAACTCAACTTCGTTTATATTTTTACTTATCATAATTTTTAGCTAAGCCGGTTTTGCGCGCTAACTGCTGTGTTTTTGGCTATCTTCAATAGTGTTGTTATCCCTTCATTAAAACTTGTAACTATTGGCGGAGTTGATGACGGAGTTAGGGTAGACATAGATAAACTGTTTATGTTTGATAAAAATATTTAACCACACTGTTAAAAACAGTGGTCGATCCATACTAAAACCAAAATTTGCATCATTCTCTATTCCTAAGTGTTAAAAACTTAGTAACTATGTTTGTCCTATCTATTAAGTAGTGTGTGAAATAGATTAAGAAGATTTGCAGTAAATCCTGCGTACTTAAGAAAAATGGAATTGTGTAAATTATACAGTGCGCTTGGCAGGCTATAGATCCTATCCAAGAGCCCTTTTTCTTATTTTGAGCCATCCAGTCATTCTGTAAAATATAATCACCTATCAGATGAAGTAATAGCTGCTCCATCAAGCTCCTTTATTATTTTTATTCGCTCAGCCAGAGCCCAAGTTCCGTCTTGTGCTTTAGGCCTGTGCATTAATGTTACCTCCTCAATTTTTACTTCACATTCTACTCTGTTCTTTTTAGAGAGGTGCGGAGCTTCCATTTTAGGAGTTGTGTGAAAAATGGGCAATATGCGTATCCCTTTCTTCTTATACTCTTTTCTGCAGATACCTATTCATTGACGGGGTAAATCATTTTCTGGTTTATGAAAAGAGGGCCAGAGACCCATCTTTTCTTTTTCTAAGTAATTTATATGCCTTAATTTAAAAATGTGAATAAATCTTTGTTCCACCTAGCATCTTCAAGGGCGTTGTGCTCATTTCCTTGCTTAGGATAATTCTTTCCGGCTTTTATAAACTCAAGGGCTTCTTTAAATGGAAGAGATCTTCCTCCATTTTTATCAATTCTAGCTTTATTGTCCATTACATACTTATCAAGGTCTTGTTTAAGGTCTTTACAGTAGTATGGGAATCCTGCAGGTAACTTCAGCATATTTCCGAAAATCCAACAAAATGCTACCCAGTCATAATCAGCAAAGTATGCATAAAATTCTGGATTAGTATTATCATTTGGGAAAAAGTCACCTAGTATTACTTGTTCGCCGGAATCATACTTTCCCGCCATTACAAAATTTCTAATTTCTTTTGCTATCTCGCTTTTAGTTTTACCATACTTTTGTATAAGCTCCTCAGTATCATAAAACCAGAACTCAGTTAAATGGGTAACTGAATTAACTTCTCTTCCATCTCGAACCATAAGTTCTTTAAAAATAGGAAGAATGACATTATCTCTTAACCAATAAATCTTCTTCGTACCGGTGTCATCCATTTGGAATCTAGTCCAGGCTTCGTTTAAATTAAAGTCTTTGCAGACCTCATAGTACTCTCTACCATCCTCACACACTATGCCTATAGAAATTAAGTCTATAGTTGGCTTAGTGTATTTTCTAAAAATAGATAGTGGGAAGGGCTCCTTTTGGGGCCCTTCTATAAACTCAGTGTCAATAAAATATTTCATATTAAACTTCTTGAAATTCCTGAACAGGTTTTAGGATTTTGTATCCACGAGATTTTAAAGTGGCGTATGTAGTCTTGGTCACTTGGAGCGCATACTTTAGTAGCATTATCTCCCCAACTAAGCTTACTAAAATCAAACCCCAATTGTGAGGATGGGCTTGTAATCCCTGCAGACTCAATTTTTTCCACGGCTACAGTTTTCTTCCATGTTTTCTTAGAAAGCTTTTCGGCAAATGCTTCCAGCTCCTTAGAAACCACGTTTTTATCGGTAGGGCTTAAAGAGTTGTATCTGATCGAATACAATTCATCGTAAAACTCCGTAGACGTAAAATTTTCAAAAAGTTTTGAAATTGCTATCTTTAAGTCTTCTGTTGTTACCCTACCTACTTTCATTCCATCTGGTTTGATCTTTGTTATAACCCCGCCAGGGAGCTTATACAAGAAAGTATCGATGTACTTTCTCATGCTATTATAGTATATCTCTGGATATTTCATCAAAAGCGTAGAGTTTAAAATATTTGCTGTGAATATGTCCGGTAACTCATCGACTACCTTTGCTATTTTTTCTAAAGTTTCTTTATTCATAGTTTTTTAAAGTTTATTTTTTTATTGCGTAGGTTTTTAGCCTAGCCGCGATGTCGGAATTAGTGCTTAATTTAAGTCCCGAGCAAGTGTCTTCTAAAGAAAACATTTTTCTTTTTAGCATAGAATAGGCTTTAGCAGCCTCCTCGCTTGCAAAACGAAGTGTACTGGGGCGTTTGGAGTAGTTTCCATCTATTCTACATTTTTTCTTATGTACAAAATGTGTACTTTGCACTAACCAGTAGTCATCTCCATAATAAACTGGTAAGCCATTTTCGTCGATAAAGGCTGGTGGGCTACCTTCGATATGGTCAATAAAGCATACATATTCGTCTTTAAACACGGCCACAGCCCCATCTTTAACTGCTTTTATTTCGTTTATTGGGTTCCCTTGGACGTCCTTGGGACTTAAGTATGCATCGATTTCATCTGAGCTAAGCTCCAATGATACTGCAATAAAGTGCTTTTTATTACATACTTTGTTAAACTTTAATTATTTGCTTGTGATAAGGCTTTATCTTGTCAACTTTCCACTCCTTTTTTAATAGAACTCTTGCAAAGGCAATTAAGGTTTTATTAGGAATAACTACATTGTTAACTTTGATTTAAAGTAATTGTAAACATCAGGCACATACTT
>Ga0100380_10004002_pt1 | contig 15516 bp, 13 predicted proteins | sample CryGeymeta201504_FD_80417 | JGI IMG/M metagenome (GOLD analysis project Ga0100380, IMG submission 80417) | Groundwater microbial communities from Crystal Geyser aquifers in Utah, USA - Crystal Geyser metaG 2015-04 | ecosystem: Environmental > Aquatic > Deep subsurface > Groundwater | place... | reverse complement strand
TTTATATAAACCACTCATAATGAAAAAGCTATTCCTTAGTTGTTTGATTTTTTCATCCATTCATGTTTTTGCACAAGAAAAAAAACCCGTGAAAATGGAGGTTCCGACCATAGCGCTTGGCGAAAATCAAAACTTTGATGTATTGAACTATGAAGCACTTGCAAACAATGAGTTTTCGATCATGTACATGCAAGAACTGCCAGCAACTATTGTAGGAGATTTAGAATTTTATAATCCTGCCTCACTAGGAGCTTTTGCAGAAAAAAAAGATGAAAACGATTACAGAGGATTTGTAAATAACAGCAATCGTGTACTGGTATTAGTAAGACAAACATTTGGCGAAACTGGCGCTGCGGCCACAAAATTTTGGGTAGTTGCTGTGCGCGAATTGCAATCAAACACGGCTTATACCATGCACTACCCCGCTAGCTTTGTTCACCCAATTATTGCTGATCATATTCCTGTTACTTACAGTTTAAAAAACGTAGACCAAATTCCTGATTTAACCGAACGTGAATTTGCTGCACTAGTAGCTGTAGGTAAGCAGAAATATGGGTTCTATGAATATCCTGCTGTCACTTATAAGTCTAGCTTCACCACTTTAGCAGACGATATCCAAAATATGAAATCGGGTTTTAAAGAATTGAAAGCCGCACTTGGTGGTGGAAAAATGTCTTTGCCTAAAGGCGAAAATGTGCTTTTCAAAAGGGAAGTAATTGATAATATCCGTTTGGCTGCTACCAAAGTTTCAGACAAAGAAAGTGTTGAGCTAAAGATTTACATTTCGCAAAGCAGCGATTCTGAATACGAATTGTTGGCATCAAAAACCTATGATGGAAAAACCAACCCCATGTTTGCTTCGGCATTGGTTTATGACAATGACTTAAAAGTATCTGGTGCCTATGGCTGGACGGTTTTAAAACCAAACGACAAAGACGCAAGCTCAAGCATTGTTATTATGGGAATTGATGAAAATGGAGAGCCAAACTTTTGGGAAATCAACTCTGGCAAAAATGGTCTGAACTCTTTTACACCAACATTTTCATACACCAGAAAAGAAGGAATTTATGTGGTTAGTTTAAACCGAGATAAGATCTTCAAACCATTCTATCAGCATCATTTGCTTAAACCAGACGGTATTGCCGAAACACTTTTTCCAACTACAGAAGAAGAAGTAGGTTCTGAAAAATCTGAATACTTAAAAACAGAACAAAAAGCTGCTGCTCCGTCTACGGGTTACCAGCCAACTAGCACCACTGGTGTTACCAAAGTAGATGTACCAGTCGGCATTTTTGAACGAAACAACCATCGCTATTTATTTGAAACATTAAAATCTACCACCACTGTTGGTGACATGAAAAACACGCAATTTGCTGACTTAACCGTGGTGCATATTGACGATAACAACAAAATAGTAGAACATTATGACATTACTGAAAACAAAAGCAGTGATATGCCATATCCGATGTTTTTAGGTGATTATAGTGATAAAGCTTACTTTTTGGTGAACTACCCAAACATGTTTAAGCTTGTGATTTCTGATGATAAAGTAGAAACCGAAACAGTAGAAAACGACACCTACAAACTTATTAATCAAGCGAATGGTGAATACATAACATTTAACCAATATGGTGTTATGTACATTACTAAAAGTGTGATTGGCAATAAAACTACGCTTGAGTTTTTTCCTCAGAATTAAACGTGTTGATCAAATTATAATTGTTAGCCGCTTCGAACGAAGCGGCTATTTTTTTACCCGTTGTCTGAAAGAAATAGCATCTATAAAACACTTCTACTAAAGTAAATTGTATCTAATGTAAAAGCATGTGGGTAAACATTAGTAGAATCAAACCAAGTTTGATTGATAGTAAACTTCTGTCTTCCGATGTAAAGCTCATTTCCATTCTGGATTTTGAAGCGCCCTTTCTTTTGAGTTTTTTGTCCTGTCAGGTAGTTTTCGTAATTCCAATTAGCATCACCCGATTCTAAGATTGCAAGAACAGCTGAATATCGGACAGAATCACAGTTATAACAACTTACCCAAAGACCAACCCATTCAGGATTTTCTTCCGTAAAATTGGTTTTATTGCAAGATGTGATGAACAGACATATTACTGTAAGAAGAATAAAACGCTTCATGTTCTTTTGGTTACGATCATAGAAACTAGTGAAAAATGAAATTACCCTTTTCAGTTTAATTTCGATTATCATATTTGACTTTTAAAGCTATTTTTGATTTATGCAACGTATTGTACTAATCTTAAAGACGATTCAAAGCTTGAGTTTTTGCTAGCTCTTATTAAAAATTTGAGTTTCGTTGACATTGTAAAATCTAGTAGTTCCAATCCTAAAGATCAAAAACACGATATTTTTCAATCTGCTGGTATTTGGGAAAACCGCGCAGTTGAAAGCGAAGATTTGAGAAAACAAGCGTGGAAAAGGAGCGCATGATTATTTGTGACACCAATATCATTATTGAGCTTTATAAAAACAACTCACAAATAATTTCAGAACTAAAACAGATCGGTCAAGAAAATATCGTCCTGAGCGCAATAACCGTTGCAGAGTTATATTTTGGTGCATTAAACAAAACTGAATTAAAGATCATACAAAAAGATGTTTCTTCATTGACCGTAATTTCGATGAATCAAGAAGTGACATCTACCTTCATTACTTTAATTGAAAAATTCTCCCTGAGCCATCGCCTTTCCATTCCTGATGCAATGATTGCCGCACAAGCAATCGTTTATGATTACCCATTATTTACGCTCAATAAAAAAGACTTCAAGTTTATCTCTAAATTGAAGTTATACGCATGATGGCTTGATGCCTAAGCTCAAAATAATCGCGTAAAACTTACCTTCGCCACCCAATAAAAACATACCATGGCTACTATTGACAACTTCAACTTTGCTGGAAAACGCGCACTTATTCGTGTAGATTTTAATGTTCCGTTAAATGATCAATTTGAAGTAACGGACAACACGCGTATTGTTGCTGCAATGCCAACCATTAAAAAGATTTTAGCTGATGGTGATTCAGTAGTGTTGATGAGTCATTTAGGTCGACCAAAAAATGGTCCTGAAGACAAATATTCGCTCCGTCACATTGTTCCAGCAATTGAAAATGCACTTGGTTCATCGGTTATTTTTGGTGGTGATTGTGTTGGTGACGAGGCTTTTTCGATTACATCATCTATGAAACCTGGCGATCTAGTTTTATTAGAAAACCTGCGTTTTTACAAAGAAGAAACCAAAGGCGATGACGCTTTCGCTGAAAAGCTAAGCAAACATGGCGATGTTTATGTGAATGATGCATTTGGAACCGCACATCGCGCTCATGCCTCTACCACCATTGTTGCCAATTATTTCTCAGATAAAATGTTTGGTTACTTATTGGCTGCCGAAGTAGAAAATGCAACCAAAGTTTTAAATAGCGCTGAGCGACCTTTCACTGCCATTATTGGTGGTGCCAAGGTGAGCTCTAAAATTGAGGTAATCACCAACATGCTCAGCAGTATTGATCATTTGATTATTGGTGGCGGCATGGCATACACGTTTATAAAAGCTCAAGGTGGTAAAATAGGCTCAAGCTTGGTAGAAGATGATTATCTAGAAACGGCTATTTCAATTTTAAAAGCTGCTGATGAAAAGGGCGTGAAAATTCACTTGCCGATAGACAGCACCATTGCCGATGCTTTTTCAAATGATGCAAACACACAAGAGGTGCTTTCTGCTGAAATTCCTGACAACTGGATGGGATTGGATGTTGGAACTAAGGCTATCGAAAGCTATCGTGAAATTATCCGCGCAAGCAAAACCATCTTGTGGAATGGTCCTCTTGGCGTTTTTGAAATGGAAAAATTCGCAACTGGTACCAAGGCACTAGGACTCATGATTGCAGAAGCCACAGAAAATGGTGCGTATAGCTTGGTTGGTGGTGGCGACTCAGTTGCCGCTGCAAAACAATTTGGCTTAGCTGAAAAAGTAAGCTACGTTTCTACTGGTGGCGGTGCTTTGCTAGAGTTTCTTGAAGGAAAAACTTTGCCCGGAGTTGCAGCTATCTTAGCTTAATCTTCTGTAAGAGATTTTATCTTATCCAAATCGTTTAGCTCTGCCTCAAAAAGCGGAGTGATCATATTTTCTGCTTTGGTGAGCCATTCTGTTTCTGCTAAAATTGGCAATACAGCTGGCGCAGCATTCATTACTGGTTCAAAGAGCAAACTGTCTTCTGGACTCGATTTGTGCAACACAGGAATGTACTGATCTACCCAGGTAAGTAAATTGAGTATAATGCTGGTGATGAGGATCATTTTTATAAGTCCGAAAAGCAGCCCCGCAAGCTTGTTAGCCAATTTCAACGCAACCAAATTGGCCGTTTTTTCAACCAACTTAGCCAGCGCATGAATTCCAAAAACCACTGCTATAAACGTAATCAAGAATGAAACATAACCGAGCCATGTTCCTTCTAAATCTAACCACTCTTTTAGCTTATTGGCTGTGACTTCAGAGAAATTTGCAGCAATATAAATACCTGCAATCAAAGCAATAATAGATGCAAGTTCTACAATAAAGCCTTTTCTAAAACCTTTCCAAGCGGCAAAAGCCAACGGAATAAAAAGAATAATGTCCCAATGATTAAAATCCACGCGTCAAATTTATGCCTTGAACATTGCCCCCAAACGTAATTTCGCACTTATGATTGAACAGGATTTTGAACAACGGTTCGAAACAGCGATGAAAAAGCTTGAAGTGCGATTTGAACAACCTATCGACTTGCAAGCAGCCTTATTTTTAATTGGAGTAAACGAGCTTGGACAAGGCCCGAGAAGATTGAATAAAGATCAAAAGCTAGATGTAATGCACATTGCTGTGTGTTGCTTGCTTGAACCTTATGGTTATTACTCTTTTGAAGGTTTAGACAAACAAGGCTGGCCGCATTATACGCGAAACGAGCGCATACCAATGCTCAGCGGAAAAGAGCAAGAACAAATGATGAAAGAAGCTATTATCAAATACATTGATGATCAAGGAATTTAAAAAAAGCGTCCAAAGACTGGCTGAAAACACTTTTCCAAACAAGTTGCTAAAACAAAAAAAGGGCGAATGAGAAATCTCATTCGCCCTTTTTATAACTATTGTTTTGGATTATCTACAATCTAAAATTGTGATTACTTCAGAAGCCACCTCGTTGTTTGCGATGGTAATAAAACCTTCACCGCAAAGCGAATCAACACTTACCACTTCAATTTGATTTGGTGGTAAACCTTGATAAGTAATGGTGCTATCATAACGAACCGCACGCACACGAAGCACTGCCGGTAAATCAAACTCTTCTACATACACACCAAGACTGTTTGTCAAGCCGGTAGTTCTAACAATACAATCTGGTTGTGTACAGAACAATGTCACGTGCACTCCTTTTTGAGAAACGCCTTCAGCGTCAAGTACTTTTACCTCTGCTCTACCTGGAGCATCTTTGCCTTTACAGTTGGTTAGCGCAACTGCCGAAACAGCGATGAATAGAATATAAAGAATCTTTTTCATGTTATTTTCAAAATAGAAAGCGTCAAAAATAAGATAATATTACTCGCATTTTTCTTCGATTTTTAGCTCAACTACGACTCATAAGACGACAATTAAACATTTTAAGCAAATGAATCACATTTTCTTCAACCTCAAACCACAAATTTGCAATCCGAAATGAATCCCTGGATTCGATTTCAAAAAACAAATAAACTAAACGCATATGAAACAAGGTAGTTTGCTTATCGCGCTGATTTTAACTTTTACACTCATGGCTCAATCTCAAGACGCACGTCCAAAACTCAAAATCTCTACCAACTATGGCGACATGGTAGTAGAACTTTACAATGAAACTCCACAACACCGCGACAATTTTCTAAAGCTAGTAGAAGAAGGTTTCTACGACAGTTTGCAGTTTCACCGCATCATCAAAAACTTTATGATTCAAGGTGGCGATCCTGGTTCTCGCGGAGCAAAAGGCGATAAACAACTTGGCAGTGGTGGCCCAGGTTACACCATCGAAGCAGAAATTACTCCACAGTTTATTCATAAAAAAGGTGCGCTTTCGGCTGCCCGTCAAGGCGACCAAGTAAACCCCGATAGACGCAGCTCTGGCTCTCAATTTTATATTGTTCAAGGTCAAGTAACCAACATAGATCAATTGGCTCAATTTGAGCAGCGCTGCGGGTTTGACATGAAACAACAGCAACTTCGTAAGTTTTTCATGGCTCCTGAAAACAAAGAATACCTCGATCGTTATCAAGCTGCGGTAAAAATTCAAGACCAAGCTGCAGTGCAAGAAATTATGTCGGAAGTACAACCAATTATTGATGCTACCAACTCAACAGGTGTGTTTGCATATACACCTGAGCAACGCGAAGCGTATGCAACCATTGGCGGCACACCACACTTAGACCAGCAATACACTGTTTTTGGTGAAGTTATAGAAGGCTTAAACATCATCGATTCTATCGCTGCAGTTCCAACTAAACCAGGCGATGCGCCCGTTGAACCAGTAATTATGCAGATTACAAAACTTGATTAAGAGATTGATTTGAGCGCCATCCGCGCTTTTCGCTTCAATCTTTTAGCACAAACACAAGTGCATACTAAAGCACAGCACTATCTTCTTGTAGTTGCTGTGCTTTTTCTTTGTAACACTATGTGATTCTAGCAAAAAGTATTTCCGCGTCAATCGTTGGCTAAAGAATGTTCCAAATTCAAATTGGCTTCCCAAATCACTGTATTTAGGGATATATACTTTACGGCTTTCTCCTACTTTCGCGCCCATGACTTTTTCTGAAAAAATTGAAGCACTCGTAAGCGAGCTAAAATCTGCTAAAGCTGAGCGTTTAGAAGACGCTGAGCAATTTAGAATCAAATACTTAGGTTCAAAAGGCCGTTTCAAAACCCTGTTTATAGAGTTTAAAGAAGCTACTTCAGAAGAAAAGCGCGCATTTGGTAAGCAACTCAACGAGTTGAAAGCACAAGCCGAAGAAAAATTTAAAGCTTGGAAAGAAAAGCTCGATAGCGAAAAAGATCAAACACAAAAATTAGATCTTACTCGTCCGGCCATGTATAAAGAGCCTGGTGCGGAGCACCCGATTTCTTTGATCAAACGCGAAATTATTGACATTTTTCACGCTATTGGTTTCTCTGTTGCTGAAGGCCCAGAAATAGAAGATGATTGGCATAATTTCACTGCGCTCAACTTTCCACCTGAGCATCCAGCACGAGACATGCAGGACACGTTTTTTGTGAGAAATCCAAACGGTACTGGAGAAGATTATGTGTTAAGAACACACACATCATCGGTGCAAGTGCGCACCATGCAAAACGAAAAACCACCTATTCGCATCATAGCACCAGGGCGAGTTTTTAGAAATGAAGCTGTTTCAGCACGTTCACATTGCATTTTTCATCAGATAGAAGGTTTATACATTGATGAAGGTGTAACGTTTGCCGACATGAAGCAAACTTTAGAATACTTCGCAAAAGAATTTTTTGGAAAAAGCAAAATTCGTCTTCGTCCTTCATACTTCCCATTTACTGAGCCAAGTGCCGAAATGGATGTGTATTGGGGTTTAGAAAACGAATTAGATTATCGCATCACTAAAGGAACTGGCTGGCTAGAAGTAATGGGCTGCGGCATGGTTGACCCAGCTGTGCTTGAAAGCTGTGGAATAGATTCTGAAAAATACAGCGGCTTTGCATTTGGTATGGGCCTTGAACGAAGCGCAATGCAACGTTTTCAAATTCCTGATATCCGTATGATTTTCGAGAACGATGTGCGATTTTTAAAACAATTTCAAACCGCACTGTGAAACATTTAATCAGCTTTTTACTTGCGGCTTTTATTCTTAATAGTTGTGCCCTTTTCGATAAAAAAGAACAAACAATTGTTCCGCTAATTGAAGGAATACCAACGATTAAATCGTTGACCGACAGCCTAAATAAAATCAGTGCTACGAGCGCAAAATGGGCTGTTAGTGGAGAAAAAATTTTATCCTCTATCGATCAAAAAATTGATTGGCAAAAGGAGTTTGAAGTATTTGAAAAAGCCAACGTTAATCAAATCAGATATCGCGATGCTTATTCAGTGAGCGACACAGCAATAGGTAAAACACGAACGCTTGTGTTTACTGCAAAAGATAAGTCGCAAGAAATTCAAAAAATGGAAATACATCTTGTGCAAGGCAGCATCGTTTATTACGAAGTTGAAAAAAGCCGCAAGACCATTTTTTCTAACTCAAATCAGCGTTTCGTTTTTGATGGTAATGAATACATGTTGGATGTTGACCAACAAATAGAAGGTGTGTTTTCTAATCAACAATATGTGCATGGAACCATTCTTTCTGGTACAACCATTTGGCGTGGAACATTTGATATTGGATCAGAAAAAATTCCCGTACAGGCGTTGATCAATTTAAAGGAGAAAACCTTTTTCTTAAAAAACAGCACCGAAATTATTGGCTTCAATAAGTTTGAGCAAATTGGTGATACGCTAGTGTTTGCAAGCGATTTCTTTGATAGTCGTTTTCACGTGAAACCTTTAAATGATTCAACGTTACACGGACGTTGGATTAATGACAAGCGTGAAACATCACACTCTATTCCCTTCGAAGCAAACGCAAATATTGCGTATCGTTTCACGGCAAACATGCTTCCTAAACAAAATCTTTCAGGCTATCATAAAACATACTTCTATACAGAAGATGAGCAAATTGAAGATTCTACACTACTCAAAATCGATCAAAACCAACATATGGTTTCGGGTTCAATACTTACCGAAACGGGCGACTATCGTTTCTTAGAAGGTGTTGTAAGAAACGATTCTGTTTTGATGAGTACCATGGATGGAACACATGTTTATTCATTTACGGCAGCTATCGAAGGTGATCAATTAAAAGGAGTTTTTAAAAGTGGTTGTTGCTACCAACAAAACTGGACAGCAACGTTAAATTCATCATTTGAATTGCGCGATCCAGAAGTGATAACAAAAATGCTTCCTGATAGCATTGTTTCTTTTTCGTTTCCTGATCAAAACGGGAAGTTGGTTTCTATAAACGATAAAACATTTTCGGGCAAACCAATGGTGGTTTCTTTGATGGGAACTTGGTGTTCTAATTGCTTAGACGAAGCACAGTTTCTGAAAGAAGCTGAAAGTATTTATGGTTCTAAAGGTTTGATGATTGTTGCTCTTGATTTCGAACTAATCAATGATTCAGCAAGAGCATTTGAAAACATAAATCGCCATCGTGAAAGCTTAGGTATTAACTATCCTGTGTTGCTTGCTTGCCTAGGTTCTACCAAATCGAAAGCGCATGAACAGCTTCCTTTTTTAAATGGAATCTATTCTTATCCTACCATGATTATTTTGGACAAAAATCATGAAGTAGTTAAAATACACACTGGCTTTAATGGTCCAGCAACTGGCCCAATGCATTACGATGCTTTTAGAATGGAATACCTCGGTTTGTTTGATGACCTCACCAAATAATTAAACTATAAAAAACAAAAAGCCCAGATTTGATTGGTCAAATCTGGGCTTTTAAAATGTATTGCGTTTAAAAATTACTTAGCCGCAGCGCCTGAGTCAGCTGCACTAGTAACCGTTAAGCTTGCAATGTCTCGGTCAAAATGATACCAAGCACCTGAGTCACTTCCCATCAATTTGATTTTATCCATTATGGTTTTTGCAAGAGCTTCTTCTTCTAATTGCTCGCTTACATACCACTGCAAAAAGTTGTGGGTTGTAAAATCTTTCTCATCCAAGCAAGTACCTACAAGCTCACCAATACTTTGAGTCACTTTTACTTCGTGGCTATATAGTTTTTCAAACAATTCTTTCACGCTACCATAGTTGGTAGTTGGTGCTTGAAATGCAGGAATAATTGCAACACCATCACGCTCGTTGATGTATTTCACCAACTTCAACATATGAAAACGCTCTTCATCGGAGTGTTTGTATAGAAAATCAGAAACACCAGAATATCCATTTTGCTCGGCCCAAACAGCCATTGCCAAATAGAAGTTACTAGATGCGCCTTCCATTAAAATTTGTTCGTTTAAAGCTTCTTCTACCTTTTTTGAAAGCATAATTCTTCGTTTTTTAGAGTGAACCAAAGTTAGGAGTTATAACAAGTTAGAACTTGTTTTGATTAATTAAGACCTAATATTTATTAATGATTCATCTTGTAAACATTCAACAATAGGATTAACAAAACCTTATTATCAGCTCTTCATTTGTGTAGCATCAAAAGCTAGCTTTGAACAATGCCGAAACCAACAGCTAAAAATCTTTCGAAGCACGTCAAGAAGCTTCGTGGTGAACTAACCAATTATTTTAATGAACAACCGAATGAAGCACTCAATCTGAGGCAGATGTTTGCGCGGCTAAATATTACAGATGCCGTTGAAAAGCAAATCTTGACGCGCATTGTTGAAGGCATGCTTTCTGAAAAAACTTTGGTAGAAGAAAAGCGTGGTAAATACCGTTGGAATGGCCCAGTTCAAACCCTTCAAGGCAAAATATTATTCAACAGAAATGGTGATGGTTTTGTAGAAATAGACGGAAAAGATCAAGATATTCTAATTCCTGAGCAGTACACCGGCCAAGCATTTCACGAAGATTTAGTTGCTATAAAACTCATCACTGGCAAACGTGGTGGGCGCGCCAAAGGCCGTGTTATTTCAATTATTGAACGTGCCAGAGAAAACTATCCCTGCATACTTTTCAGGCATGGTAGACGCATGTTTGCAAAGCCCGATAACGCCAAAATGAATGTCGATTTCTTTGTAGATGATGCAGATTTGAATGGCGGTAAAGAAGGCGAAAAAGTAGTGGTAATATTGGTGGAATGGAATAATCCACGAATGGCACCAAGAGCAGCGGTAACAGATGTGCTTGGCAAACCAGGTGATATGCGTGCCGAAGGAGATGCAATTTTGGTTGAATTTGGTTTTCCACTTCATTTTCCATCAGAAGTAGAAGCTGAGGCCAATGCTTTAGACACAAGAATTCTACCTGACGAAATTGCTAAACGAAGAGACTTTAGAGATACACTCACTTTTACAATAGATCCAGCTGACGCAAAAGATTTTGACGATGCTATTTCCTACAAAAAATTGGGAAATGGTCGTTTTGAAATTGGTGTTCATATTGCAGATGTAACCCATTATGTTACTCCAAACTCTGCTATAGAACGCGAAGCGCAAAACAGAGCAACTTCGGTTTATTTGGTTGATCGAGTAATACCGATGTTGCCCGAAGTGCTTTCAAACATGGCTTGTTCACTTCGCCCGAAAGAAGAGAAGTACACCTTTAGTGTAGTTTTTGAAATGGATGAAAAAGGAAACATCCACGACACTTGGATTGGAAAAACAGTGATCTACAGCGATCATCGTTTCACTTACGAAGATGTTCAAGAGACTTTAGAGACGGGTGAAGGCCTTTATAAGACCGAATTAACTACCATTAACTCTATGGCGAAAATCATTCGCGACAAGCGCTTAAAAGATGGTGCCATCGCTTTTGATAAAGTTGAAGTTCGTTTTAAGTTGGATGAGGCTAAAAAACCTATTGAAGTTTATTTTAAAGTTCAAAAAGATGCTCATAAACTCATTGAAGAGTTCATGCTTTTGGCTAATAAAGCTGTGGCAATGAAAGTGGGTAAAAAGGAAAAAAAAGAAGATCATGTAAAAACCTTTGTCTATCGCACGCATGATTATCCAGATCCAGAAAAACTGAGGGAATTTGCAGAATTCATTAAGCGTTTTGGCTATAAAATTGATCTTAACAATCCTAATAAAGTAGCTAATAGCATCAATGCGCTTTTAAAAGTAGTGCAAGGAAAACCAGAACAAAACATGATAGAAATGCTGGCTATTCGCAGTATGGCCAAGGCAGATTATTCAATCAATAACATTGGCCACTTTGGTTTAGCATTTCCATTTTACAGCCACTTCACATCACCTATTCGCAGGTATCCTGATATGATGGCTCATCGCTTATTATTTGGCTATTTACATGGAGAAGCTTCGGCAAAAGAAAGTGAAACAGAAAAACTTTGTAAACACAGCGGAATGATGGAGCGTAAAGCTGCAAATGCCGAACGCGAAAGCACCAAACTATACCAAACCATGTTTATGTATGAACATGTGGGTGATGTGTTTGATGGTGTGGTGAGCGGTATTACCGAATGGGGTGTTTTTGTAGAAATTATTGCTAACAAATGCGAAGGCTTGGTGCGCTTGCGCGATATAGATGGTGATTACTATATCTACGATCAACCAAATATGCAGGTGGTTGGTCAGCGAACCAAAAACACCATTAAGCTTGGCGAAAAAGTAACAGTAAAAGTGGAAGCAGCTGATTTAGCTACTAGAAGAATTGATTTGAAAATAATGGGTTAAAACTTCGTTTAAATCATGTTTAAACGGTCCTGTAAAATTTCTTTGTAAGAACCACCCACAGGCACTACTTTCTTATCATCTTCCATGATCACATTGCTGTGATCTATCTCTTTAATGCGATCTAAACGCACAATAAAAGATCGGTGAACACGCACAAAATCTTTGTCTGGCATTTTGCTTTCAATATCCTTCATCGTACTATGAATGGTGTATCTGCGCTCTTTGGTATTGATTACTACGTAATCTTTTAATGCTTCGATAAAGTAAATATCAGCGTATTTGATTTTCACCAATTTTTGGTTTGCTTTCACAAACATCATATCTGGCGAATCTTGCTTTTCTACTAAGCTGTAATAATAATCGCGTTCTTTCTTTACTTCAAGCTCTTTACCATGCTTGTAAAGCGCAATCTCAATAGCCGTTTGAATATCAATTTCCTTAAATGGCTTGATTATATAACCGTATGGTTCGGTTTCTTTCGCCTTATCTACCGTATTTCTGTCAGTATAAGCCGTCAAGAAAATAATTGGAATATCTTGTTCCTTTCTGATGGCATCGGCAGCTTCAATTCCGCTCATTTGTCCTTTAAGCATGATGTCCATCATTACCAAATCTGGTAAAAGCGTTTTAGCTTCTTCTACGGCTTGTTCGCCAGAGGGAAAAGTGCCTACCACATTGTAGCCCAACTTTCTAAGACACACTTGAATGTCTTTAGCTACAATGCTTTCGTCTTCAATAACCATGATATTCATCGACATAATGCGGGATTTAGGGGCAAAAGATATGCATTTCTTAATTTTTACAGATTAAGAATCACCATTGTTATCGCCCGTTTTTTCTTCAAATTTTAATTTATAGCCGTCCACCTTCACTTCTACTCCACTTTCATACTCGATTGTGATCATAATGGTTCCGTCTTTATAATACCTTTTCCAAATACCATCTTTTATACCTGAAATATACTCTCCTTCAAGCATTTTCTGGCCATTATCATAATACCAAACATGTTTTCCTTGAGGTGAATCATCATAAAATTCACCTTCATATCGCAGTTTACTATTATCTAAATAAGTGTGTTTCCAAACACCTTGTTTCAAACCATATTCATAACGACCTTCTTCTAAGTGATCGCCAATTTCATAAAACCAATCTCCTTCTTCTAGGCCATTCACAAACTCACCTCTTGCTACTACCTTTCCGGTGTCGTTATACTCGGTAGATAGACCATCTTCTTTGCCATTCTTATAATCTTCAATACGCAATGCTTGTCCGTTATCATAATACCATTTCCAGGTACCAACTAGCTGTTCTTTATCACCATAAGATCCAGTTTCTTCTATTTTTCCATCGTCATAATAGAATTTCCATAGCCTAATTCTATAACCATTTTCATATTCGCCTTCAGCCTTTAGCTGGCCAACTGGAAAATAAAACTCTTTCCAAAAACCTTGTTTCAAACCTTGCGCATCCATTTTACCAGAAGCTATGAGTTTTCCTTCTTTAAAAATCTTGGTTGAATCAATTTCTCCCTCTAAGTTGTACCAGATATGTGTGCCTTGCGCTACACCTTTTCTATACGAACCTCTAAACCGAACTTTACCATCACTATCAGGATAAAACTGCTGCTGAATATCTAAGCTAGTCAACTCTTCGGCATCCTTAATGAGTTCACCTTTTTCATATTTCAAGGTTTCTATTAATTGCCCTTTCGGGGAATACATTTTCCAATAGCCATTCTTTTCCCCTTGACTGTATCGGCCTTCTAGTTTTACAACACGGTCATCATAAAATTCTTTCCAAAGACCAATTTTTTCACCTGTACTATTCTTTCTGTTAATAACCTCTTGCAGGGTTAATATTCCATTTTGAAAAACCTTTATTCCAATAATTTCACCTGTTGGTCCAAACTCATAAGCAGTACCATTTTCCACACCATTTTCATAAATGGTTTCGGTATGCATGCCACCATTGGTGTAATATGTAAAACCAATACCTTGGCGTTTGTTGTTTTTGAAAGGAGTGCTTGATACTAAAAAACCTTCACGGTTATAATTGTTAGTAACCCCGTTTTTTTGGTCATTTCGGTAAGAAATTTCTTCGCGTAAAATTCCTTCTTCATTGTAAAATTTCCAGATGCTATCCAGTTGTCCATTGAGCCGATTGCCTTCGCTCTTTAAAACACCAGATTCGTAGTAATTTTTCCAATAACCTTCTGGCTGTCCATTTTTCAGGGTTCCTTCACTACTCTTGTTTCCGTTTTCATAATAAAAAACGTTGTAGCCGTTTGGTTTAACTGTTGAATTTTGTGCCTGTGTTTCATAGCTCAAAACTAAGAGCAACACCACCAGCAATTTCAAAATGAGTTTGGTTTCTTTATGCACTTAAATAATTATAATAAACTTTAAAATAAATCTATTACTACTATAAGAGCTGTTAGTTGTGTGAATAGATTTATTCAAAATTACTTGTTGATGATAGTTATCATTTCAAATGAACAATGAGTGAACAAAGAATAGATTAAATATCAATTGAATAGCTACTTTATACACATATGGTGTAAATCATTGTTAACGTAGATTAGTACAACAAGTTTTTAGACGGTTTAATATGTATTGAGGCTAATTAAATGAGCTGAAAATTCAACAACTTTTTCTTGTGTATTCCAATCATGATTTGCCTACGATTGTTTTATCAATAAAGCAAGAAATCTTTATTCAAAGTAATGAACCGTTTTAAACAGGTTATCAATACTAAGCTACAAGATTACCTTTGCGGCTCAAAATTTACACTATGAATATATCAATTGGTTGTGATCATGCAGGTTATGAATTAAAGGCTGCCATAATCAAGCAACTTGAGGCTACTGGCCATGAAATGAAAGATTATGGAACCAATGGTCCAGACAGCGTAGATTATCCTGATTATGCGCATCCAGTGTGTGAAGATGTTGAATCTGGCTCGGCTGAATTAGGTATTTTGATTTGTGGTAGTGCTAATGGAATGGCCATGAGTGCTAACAAACATCAGAATATAAGATGCGCCTTAAGTTGGTTACCTGAAATTGCTGCGCTTGGAC
>Ga0100380_10004001_pt1 | contig 15518 bp, 11 predicted proteins | sample CryGeymeta201504_FD_80417 | JGI IMG/M metagenome (GOLD analysis project Ga0100380, IMG submission 80417) | Groundwater microbial communities from Crystal Geyser aquifers in Utah, USA - Crystal Geyser metaG 2015-04 | ecosystem: Environmental > Aquatic > Deep subsurface > Groundwater | place... | reverse complement strand
GACTGTATTTCAACATGACTCAGTTTCAATTTCAACATAATTAAATAAATTTCAATATGTGTCAACACTTATTAACAAATTTCAACACGTGTCAACATATTTCAACACATTTCAACATGACTCAACAGCCGGGACTGTATTTCAACACAAGATTCAAAAAACTGTTGCTAGCTTTTATTTTAGCCCATTATCCTTACTCTTAAAAATAACTTCAAGAATAGGATATGAGCTGTATTTGGCGGACCTTCCAGTGCCGGAAGACTGCTCTAGGCTACGTGGTAGTAGTCTAGTCTACAAGCAACAGTAAGAAATACTGTAGCTGGTTGTAAGTTGTAGTTGTAGTTGCATCAATGCTTTTGTCACGGCAGATGGAATTCAGCCCAACGAAGTAATAAACTTGATCATATCCTCGGTAAGATCAGATTTTAAAAAAATAGAATGAACATAGAGGTGGAAGAATATAGAATAGATCGAGTGGTACCGGTACTAGGAGAAGTAACTAGGTCTGGACTGAAGTCTCTCGCTGCAATTCATTCTCTCGAAAGCGGTTCTGCCATTCACTCGCCATCGCTTGGGGAAAGGATTCAAGATGGGAAAAGCATTCTCACACTTTCAGGCCTGATTGGCAAAGAAGAGACGCAGTATTTGTCTCAGTTGTCCCAAGTTGCTGCTGCTTCCCAGGAAAGAACAAAGTCGAAAAATTGCACCTTGGACCAAGGGATGCGTGTCAGTGTGGTTCGAATGCCTACCATGGCGGCAGCGGAGCGAGAAATCTGCCGTGGCATTGATGCCGATGGTCTGCCAGAAACATTGTCAATTTTCCTGGAAGAGATGCTGGTAAGGGCGCTTTTGTTTGTTGATGAGCAGCTTTGTCCATCCGTGAAGGAGACGCTTTTTCGTAATGTGGATGATTCGGATCACCAGGACTTTTCGATGGTCCAATTGTTCCGTCTTAATCAACTTACTTATTCAAGGAGAGAACCTGCTGTCAATGTCTACATATCCCCCAAAGGCCAATTCAATATGCATACAGACAACGAGGCGCTGACCATCTTGATTCCCTTATCTGAACCCAGCGTTGACTTTACAGGAGGTGGGACAGCCTTTTGGAGCGAGTCTTGTCCTATAGAAAAGAAACATGATCCATCTTTGATTTTGAAACCAATGGCTGGTACAGCCATTCTTTTCGGAGGAACTGTGAGCCACAAAGGCTTACCAACCATTACTGGAACTCGACTGGTATTTGTTGCTAGTTTCTCGCGTCTGGAACTTCGACCCAAGAGAGTTGAACGGAGGGCACGGCCACGGCGGTAGCTCTTTTTTTCTTATGTCATGAATCTTGAAATATACAGTACGCTACAGCTTGTTTGTCTTTTTTAGATCCGCGCAACTTTCTCATGCCATGATTCGACTCCTCACCAGTAGCTGCCACAAAACTAGCGGAATAGCAGGCATTCAAAGGGGTGTATCACAGCCTATGCATTTCTGCAAGAGTCTCAAAATTGGCATACGTATTGTGCTTCTATAGCGATTTGTTGGCGCTGGTCAGCAAAGTCTCTCTGAGTTTGACAGGGAGTGCCACAATATATCCATCTTTCAACAAGATCTGGCGGATACCTTGCCAGTTTTGTATTACCAGAATTGCCATTGCACACCTTGACCTCGCAGAGGACTGGCGTGGGATCCGTTGCTCGGCGTTCTATAATGAGAATTTTTGCACCGGTTGTCCCGCTTTTATATTCAGTCAATACCATACTATCAAATGCGAAGCCATTTGTTATCAAGTTTACCAATGGCAACCAAACTTAAATTTCCTTTGTCAACCCACTTGACTTTGCATCGCGTAAGCCCCATGTCTGTGGATCTTCGAAATAGGTTTGGTTGCCCGCCGGCTTGTCATCAAAAATGGTGAGTCTTTGGGGTCCAAAGAAATACTATTCCGTCGATGCAATAGTAGAGATGGAACGTTCAACGCCAGCGATGTTGTGTTACAAAGAGTTGCTTCATCCCGAGCCGTCACTCTGTGCCAACAATTCGACTTTGTGTAGCCTCAGAACAGTGTTGGCCTATTTCCTACAACATCATTGTCTCTAGGTAGTAGTACCTACGAGTACTAAATACGAGTATCTACTACTAGGTCTAGTCTAGTAGTACTCGAGGTAGTAGCCTAGCTACTAGTAGACGTGCGCATTATTCAATCTACCATACTAGATCGGAATAGAAGCTAGCTTCACAATATTTTTAATATACTTAGTGTGCGTCTAAATTTTAGTATTCGGTCTGTCCTACGAACGTGTAGCCTCCAACGATTATTCCTACCACTTACTAAAAAAAAAAATACACACTGTATCTGCAGACGCAGGGGCGTGATCTTGTCAAGATGAACAAAATCCACAATCAATTTTTGCATATCGCTGCAAACAATATCCTAAAATGGTAAGTGATCTTTCATGATCCGCCTACCCCGGCATCTCTCATACGAGAAATGCGCGGGGGGCCCAAGGATACGATCCATAGCAACTAGAATCTCCTTGAGCCATCCTTATTCTAACAGTTTGTAATTGTCAACTTCTTTTTGTCTCCCTTCGATGCATTCTGAATCATCAATCAATCAATTATAAGGTCAAAGCAAAGAAGCAAACCAAGTTCGTCATTGACTGCACACAGCCTGTGGACGATAAGGTCCTTGATATGGGTCAGTTCGAAAAGTACTTGAACGATCGCATCAAGATCAAGGGACAGACTGGGGTTTTAGCTCAAAATGGAGTCACCATCACCAAGGATCGCAGCAAGTTGACCGTCGCCAGCCCCCCAGAACTTGCCTTCTCCAAGCGTCAATTGAAGTACCTGTCCAAAAGATACCTGAAGAAGCAACAATTGAGAGATTTCTTGCGAGTTGTTGCCGCCAGCAAGAACTCGTACGAAATGAGATACTTCCGTATTTCGGACGTTGATGAGGGTGACGAAGAAGAGTAAACATCCGCGTTTGCTCCATTTAGTCATGACTTAATGTACTAGACGCTTTTATTTCCCCTTGCAACTGCTTCTTCTTCTCTTTCGTAGTTTTGCATCAGTGAAGTGTGATTTGTTATGCGTGGTACATTGCAAATCTTCCCCGCCCCGCTCATCACGAGCAGCCGCACACCTCGGTATCAACCCGGATGACTCTGGCTCAGAGTTGGACGACCTCTAGCTAGATGCGAACTCACCGTGCCTGTAAGTTGGGTTGCTTTTTGTGAAGTACCAGCGACTATCTATATCTACTTTCTTTTTAGATTTTTTGACAACCAACCATGCCCGTGATTGACCTGCCGAAAACGAGCGTGTGTGGACTACTTCATACAGCACATACCAACGAGCCTATAACGGAACAATTGACTCTACTCGCTGGAAACTGCAAAATAGTTACCGCAGCGTTGACTTTGCAACAACCGCCTTTCACGTCACTTGCACATCGCAAGGGTTCTCCATCCAAGTTTCCAATAGTTCTTCAAGGTATTCTGGTGAAGAGACTATAACATCCGGGCTTTTCAAAAAGTATTGACGTATCCATAGAGACGCTTTTTGAGCCATAGGAAAAAGTTCCTGTTGCAGAGGCAAGTATTGCCGATCACAGATGCTCTTCATTTTGTACTGCTTCGATTCTTCACTTTGTATGAGTTCCAATTGTTTGAAAGGACGAGCTCTAAAAATCGGACTAAGCTCATGTTGCAGACCAAGAAAGCTTTGAAGATCTTTCCGAAATATAGTGGCGCGCGTTTTATTGCTGTCTGACATTTGTCGCAAATCGATAAAGAAAATTTTGTTTTTCATCCTTGGTAGTAAGTTGTTGTTGTTGTTGTTGTTGTTATCATCAACAGTGACTTGTCGCTTACTGCGGTCCAGAGTATAGTCCAAAATATCTTGATCATCGTCCGACAGGTACGGTTCTAATAGATTCAATTCTTCTGGTGAAGACATGTCTGTCTTACCCAGTCGAAAGAGCTTGACATGAAAGGCACCCATGTGGGAACAAAGAATTTTCTTGCTTTCTTCGTTCTGTCGTCGTCCGCCGCGTCCGCCGCGTCCGCCGCTGATGCAGCTTCCAATCAATGCATTGGGATTGTTTCCGACGAGGTGTTGTTGACCAAGCGTTAATCGAAAGTTATAAAAACTTCGAAACCATTTCATTGGATTCCGAACAGCCACAATAAGCTTCGTTTCGGGCCAATATTGATGAATATGTCGTAACGCCAGTGGCTCTTGAATAATCTCTGGCAATTTGAAACCTTGAAGAAAGGTTTTGACTCCAAGAGAAAAGTGGTGCTTGTTGTTGTTGGTGGTGGTGGTATTGGTGTTCCATGTTGTATTGCTAGTACTGTTGAGAGGAACTGGATTTTCTAGTAGATTTTGGTACAGTCGTTCTACAAGTCCACCAGGATCATTGTCGATAATTTCGTGAATTTCTCGTTTAAATGTTCGAACATTTGGATCTCGTCGAATCCATTTCAACAGTGTCGTCGTTCCACATTTGGAAAATCCTACAATGACATAATCCAAAAGGAATTGAACAGCAGTAGCATTTGCCTTGATTCTTGTTTTGATTTTAGGACGTTGATTGTCATTGTCGTCGTTTTGATGTTGATGTAACAACAACATGTCAACTGGTGTGGAAACTTCGATAAGATCCGAGAGTAGAGGGAAGCTGTTGTTGTTATTTCCTGGAATGCGATTCGTATTTGTAATCTCCGTTGCTTTCTCTTTCATCATCAGCAGCAACGCCTTGTTCTCTTTGAAATTACTGTTTTTCGGAGATAACGAAAAAAGGGAGCTGGATTCTTCAAGAGATTCGCTGGGTACAAATAATAGTAATGATAACAATGATGCATTCCATAGAAAGGCACCGACAAGTACCAGTAGTAGTAGTAGTAGTAGTACAACGATCGCAATCAGAACGGGAAAGTGGCAGCGGCAAGAAGGAAACCTCCGCTTTTTTGTTCGCTGAACAATCATGATCTTATTACAACATTTTATCATCTCATCCTATATGAATAATATTGGTGGGATTTTTTTTTAAAAAACTAGAATTGTACAGCTGTACTCGAATCAATTGCAGAGCACGGCATTCAACAACAACAAAAAATATTCAAAAAGAAGCGTATGTGTGCCTTGCTTGTATTGAAAGATACTAGACACGGAAATTAAGCACTACTTGAATTAACCAAGAACAAACAATCCATTACTACTAGTAGACTACTAATTAGCTACTAATAATAGACTAGTAGTACTAGTAGTAGCACTGCTATTAGACAACTACTACTGTAGCTACTAGCTAGTAGTAGTAGTAGTAGTAGTAGCTAGCTGGTAGAGTAGCTACTCAGCACGAGTACTAGGTCGTATCTTATATACAGTAGGGGGAGGGTTACAAGCTCAAGTGTTGCAACACAAACGAAACATCGCCAAACAACAACACGCACAAAATGAATACTGGAGTAATAAATACTACGAGTAATACACAGTAGTTAACCACCTTTTCTCAATCTTCTGCTCCTGGCATGTTGTTTCCTTTTAGAAATAGTAGACTACTACCATAAGCAATTTATTATTATCATCATCATGTCATCATTGAACCAACAACAACAGCAACAGCAACAACTACTATCACCGGATGCAAATAATATTCATACTGCATCAAAGGAAAGCAACGCCGTCACCACTACTACTACTACCACTACTACCACCACTACCACCACCAACACCAACACCACCAACACGACAACAAAAAGAACAACAAGAGCATCTGCTGGTGCTGCTTCCAAGGCTGTCGCAGTAGCGTTCACTACAGGCACTTCTACTTCTACTACTGCTGCTGCTGGTGCTGCTGCTGTAGGTACTAATAATAGTCCATCGTGGCAAGAATCGTACGATGAACTATGTCGATTTCGACAAGTTCACGGACATTGTCGTGTACCGTTCCATTATTCTAAAAGGAAGAATGCCACAAACAACAACAGCAACAACAACAATCATAATAATCATAATCATAATAATGAGCGTTTGGTAAAATGGGTATCACGTCAACGTCATGATTACAAATATGGTTTGTTGGATAGTCATCGCATCGATAAGCTCAACAAGATTGGATTTTGTTGGAATCTTTTGGAATGGAAAATGAAACAACAATTTCAAAACAAATTACATCAATTGAAAGAGTATATCAGTAGTAGTAGTCTCACCAAGAACAATACTACTACTACGAATACTATCGGTAGTGGTAATGGTAATGGTAATGGTCAGCAACAACAACAACAACAACAAGAAGAAGAAGAGATGTTGTTTTTATGGCACATTCCTCGGAATACACCAGTGTTACGTCATCTAGGAGATTGGTGTACCAAACAACGACAATTGTACCATCAAGGTGTGTTACCAAAAGAAAGATTGGAGGCTTTGGAAGATTTAAGATTTCCTTGGGGCAAAGCACCATCATCATCATCATCATCATCATCTGAAATGATAATATTGACAACACAAGAACATTTGGAACAGAATGAACATGATTGGATGGAATCGTATGAACGCTTAAAAGAAGAGCAGCAGCAACAACAACAACAACAACAACAACAACAACAATTGCAACAACAAAATAATAATGCTACTGATGGTGCTGGTAGTAGTAGTGGTGGCGGTGGTACCACTTACTACACACCAGCCACGGTATCGTGGTTGGCCCGACAAGAAGAATTGGCAAATCAAAATAATTTGTTGGGACATCGCCAAAAGTTATTGCAGGAAAAGGGAATCGTATGGAAAAAACCTGAAAAGGATTCGATACAGCATGTACAATGGAAAGAAAAGTTTCAGCGTTTGGTTGAATATCAGAAGCAACATGGTACATTGGAAGTTCCAACAACAACAACGTTCGCAGAGAATTTGCTTTTGCATCGCTGGATTAAACGACAGCGGATGCTGTATCGACAAGGGAAATTGGAACCATACCGACAAGAAGAATTGGAACGAATTGGTTTGGAATGGTATCGCAACAACAAGAATGACGGTAACAACAACAGTAACAGTAGTAAGACACAGTTGTTTGCCTCTCATGCTGACCAATGGGAGGCCAAATTTCGTCGACTGGAACGTTTTCGTGAGAAATATGGGCACGTTAATGTCACAAGCACTTACAAGGACGAAATCGATCTGTATCGTTGGGTTCGACATCAACGTGACTTGTACAACAAGCATCAGAAATTAGAAGGACATCGCCAGGAACGACTGGAAGCATTGGGTTTGTCGTGGACGCCGGTACGTGCCTCGAGACAACCAAAGACTGCCGGCAAAGAAGAGGGACAGACCGAGAATGCAAACGATGATTCTTCTTTTTCGACGTTGAGAAGCAGGCAAACGAAAATGTGGGAGACACACTATGCCAAGCTTAAAACGTATGAACAGGAGCATCAAAATGGATGCTGCGTACCGAGAAATTACAAGGATGATCCTGCTTTGGCTCACTTTGTTTCGAATCAACGCAAACTTTACCGTGCTTGCAAAATGCCAGACGATCGAAAAGCCAAACTGGAAAAAATCAACTTTACTTGGACGTTGAAAAAACACCGCAGTTGGATGGATAGTTACAGGCGCCTCTTACAATACAAGGAAGAACATAATGGCAGTACCAATGTACCATGTCGTTACAAGGAGGATTTAGGTCTTGGATCGTTTGTGAACTTTCAGCGTCGCAAATATCGAGAACAAAAATTGTCCAAGGAACACCGGGACCTACTGGAGAAGATTGGGTTTCAATTCCAAGTGCCCACAGAAGCTCAAGTCCGGCGCAGATCGGAGCGTCCAGCTCTGATAGATGCGAAAAAGGCCAACGTAACGGCTACGAACGAAAAAAAGTGGAATGATATGTTTCAATCTCTACTGGAATACAAAAAGAAGCATGGACGTAAGTTTTGTTTCATTTTGCAAGGACTTTTGGTTGCGATCCTTTTATAAATTTGTGTTCATGTGTTGTTCGTCTCCATCAATACCCACCTTTTTTTGAAATACTTCCTTCTATATTTCTCGCAGATGCCAACGTTCCTCTCCGCTGCAAAACGAATAGAAAGTTAGGCAAGTGGGTTTCTCATCAGAGATCAATGTGTTCTAGGAAAGACCGGGTAGCCAAGCTGGACAGCATTGGCTTTCTTTGGGACGCTACGAACTTGACAGACAGGAAACGACAATTGGACAGCAACGATCCAGGTGTGGGCGAGAACGAGCCTGCAATAAACCTTGAAACCGGACCTAGTCCCAAGAAGGCAAAGCTGCAAAAGGCCCAGCAAAGAAAGAGCCAGCGTAACATGCGAAGGAGGTGATGTTTCAATTTGGAGTAGAAATCGATGTATTTTTATTTTTGCTTTCGTACTACAGTAGTCAATAGTAAAAAGTCTATGAATATTTACCAACAATGCGACTGCATTTCTTGTTGCTGTCGTCAAAGAGCTAGGATCAACTATACCGTCGTTGTTTCTGTGCGTGCTGTTGCTTATTCTGTTTGCTGCGTTTTGGAAATAGCTCATCCAATTCTGTACACCGTCTCAATTCGAATTGTTGTACACGCTGCTGCAATCGGGTGTCTTCGGGTTTTTTCGCAGCGTTCTGTTTGAGTTGCGCCAGATATTTGCGCTGCGACGTACATTCTTCCACCAAATATTCTTCGTAGGCTCGCTCGACCATTCGCTCGACTTGCGACAACTGATACCGATCCCGGTGGTACGTTCGGAGGAATTTATCCGTAACATAATATGGAATATCCTTGACACCCACGAGACGTGTGGTAAGTGGATTCGAAAACGGTGGGTTATACTTTTTTTGATGGATAACAATAGACAGTCATGTCAGTGAGATATTTGAAGCTGCCACGTGAAAATAAGAATAAAGCAGGAGAAAGAGAGTACATACCACCAAACTGAAATATTTGTTCATTCCAGGCATATGTTTGCTTCCTCCACTCATTTCATCTCCACCAAAATTAAAAAAAGAAAGCAACATGATCAAAATAAGAGGTAATAATTGAAGCAATTGTCCAAAACCAGCCACTTCTGGTTGTTGCCGCTGCTGCTGCTGCTGCTGTCCTTGCGGTCCGGCTCGTTGTCCACCACGGAAAGCACCACCTTGTGGCATACCACCACCACCAGCACCCGCACCTCCAAATCCGAATCCGTTACTGTATACGTGAAATCCACCTGGTCCACGATGGACGCCACCACGAACTCCACCGGGCATTCCTCCACCAAAAAACATGTTAAATATATCTTCGGGACTGACTTCTTGGGCTCCTCCTCCACGACGAAAATGTCGGGCCATATTGGCAGCAGCAGCAGCATTACCACCTCCGCCACCTCGATTGTCGGGATCTTCTTCACCGTAGCGATCATAAATTTGACGTTTCTGTGGATCACTCAACGTATCGTTGGCCAAATTGATGGCCTTGAAGGCTTCGTCGGCATGAGGTGCACCATTTTTGTCGGGATGGACCTTGAGAGACATTTTTCGATAGGCCTTTTTAATCTGTGCATCATTGGCATTGGGTTCGATTCCCAAAATATGATAGTGACCATTTCTTCCTCCATTTTTCTTAATATCCAAAATAACCTTGACCAGTTTGGCTTGTTCTGCCGTATACGATCTTCCGTTTGCTGTGACACCACCACCAGTAGCAGCAGCAGCAGTAGCAGCAGCACTTGCACTGGTACTACTAGCTGTTCGAGTGGAGGATGGTTGTGGTTGAGGAGTTGCTCTGGCACTATTTCCAGTACTGCTGCTGGTATTATTAGTATTGCTAGTAGTGCCATTGCTTTTTGATGATGATTGTTGCTGTTGTTGCTTGGCTTGTGCCAAGAGAGCTTCCACACCTGGCAATGGATATAATTGAACACTCTTGGTCAACATTTTAATGGCACGGCTCAGTTCTCCATTACGAAGAGCTTCGGCACCAATATCACGGGCTCGTTCTGCTTCTGGTTTGTTGACCTTCTTTTTAAAAATAAATTATACAGTAATAAATAAAGTGTACGAACAGTAGCAGTGTTTGTTTGTTTGTTTGTTTGTTGGCATGTGTGTGTGTGTGTGTGAAATAGTAGATAGTAGTGGTATGTAGTAGTGTTTGGACGAAAATAGTTTGGGTTGGCATGAAGCGGTTTTGTGTTTGTTTTTGGACGAATGGAAATGAACAAACCATTTAATAATAATAAGAATGTAAGAGAGAGCAATGCTTGGATGAGTTCAAGAATGTTCAGAGAAAGAAAACTGCGAAATAGTATACAATGAACTCGGCCAGATCACTGAGAACATACACCATACATACCTCCATTTTTAATGAAAGAAGTGTTGCAAGGGAAAAAATCTCCTTGGTTGGCGGAAGACGAAAAAATAAATATGCTGTGAAAAACCCCGTGGATGTGTGTCAATGCGGGATGCGGGTGAAGAATAATTCTGTTAGTACTATTCTCCCAACAGCAACCTTGCTAGTCTACTCTCTCTGCAATTTTTGCAATTATATACTAGTAGTTGATAGCTGTATCTCTGACTCTTCAACAATATTATTATATTCAAAGATGGGACACGACAAGAGTCCTCTTTATTACAGCTCAAAGCGTGTATTATTATCGTCGTGTAAAAAGAACACAACTGAAAGATGATGAGTGAATAATATTACCGTACTGGTAAAAGCAAGCACCACAAAACACAACCACGCGAAGCAAACAAAATAATGTATGTTGTGATGACGAGGAAGCAAAGTACGGACGGAGTAGACTTGTCTGCTACTACTACTGTACTAGTAGCTACTAGCTAGCTAGTAGTAGCTACTGGGTATGGTAGCTACTAGTACTTTGCTGGTGCAACGTATTGATTGTTGGTCACGAAACACTCGTGACCCCAAAATATCATTAGAAGCCGGGTTGAAACGAATGAAGCATCCATATTAATGTTTTCTTTCATAATTTTCCTCTTTTGTTTTACGAAAACTTTCTCACCAAAAATGGCCAACGGTCAACAGAAGTCCAACGAAAAAGTGACGGAGACACAGTATACCTGGTATAAAGCGTGTACATTCAGTATACTAATTTTTGTTGTCTCTTAGAGTGGCAATCATTCGTCCAACAAAATATACAAGAGCGGGAGGTGGGAAAAGTAAAATTGCTGGATGCGGCTGAAGACGAGAGGATTCATTCATTAAAATAGATATTACCAACACCCACTCCATTATCCTTCTATCGTGCCGTACAGCTACTAATAAGCTCTACAGTATATCATATATTATTGATGAGGTCGGAAGCGCAACGATTGGAGATTTCTTGCCTTGATACTAGAAGAAAGCGATGGAATATGTGGGTGAGATTTGTAATATGTGTTGCACATTTATGCCATCTGTCATCTGTGGATGGCTTGCTTTCCTCGTCGAGTAGAGCGAGGAGGTGCTTGTACTCTACTACTACTACTAGTAGTAAAAGTGACAGCAGCACAAACATCAGAGCGGGAGGAATATCTACATCCTATTCAAATTCACCACGTCGCACAAGAAGATATACCAAATTAGACTCTTCCAAGCAAAAAATAGTAGATACTCCAACAACGTCCACTACTAGTAATCCACGAGACGGAGGATTTCCTCGCCATGTAACACGACAAGTCTCTTTTGAGCTTCCCAAGCGAATAAAAACACCTACCTCCATCCATGGATGGCGGCGTCTATTATTTTCAAAAAGAAAGAAGCACGCACAGTTCGAATTTCAACGATTGGCTTTTTCCTACGATATTAATTTTCTAGATTTATCCTCCACAGAAGATGTCAATGATACTACTGCAATTATTGATCAAGAGAAAGTATCAGCATCGATACCTGTATCAGAAAATGACAGAGATGAAGTCTCCATGATTCATCCAATGTTCCGATCTCTTTTTGAACGAATTCTAGAATATATGAATCAGCAGCAAAACAAGCGCGGCTTCAAATGCTCTCCGTTACAAACCTTTCAACATGCTCTCAGTAACATTACAGCGGATGAATCCATCCAAAAAATCACCATTGGTATCATTTTGATCCATCCCATTGGCGTCGGAATAGGAAAGTGGTATTACAATCGATTGTTGGACGCACTGTTCAATCTGAATACCCAACATGGTGGTAGTAGCAAACAGACTGCCGGATCTCAATTGCTGGTCGTGGCTCCCGATTTATTGGGAAGTGGATCGGCCTGTAATCCCGTTGACTCTCCATCAGGGGAAGAGTTGCGCCAACTCCCTCTGTTGACTGTGCAAGATTGGGCAGCGCAGACAAGTCGTCTCATGGTCGATCTGGAACAAGATTACCCAGAAATCAGCAGTTGGTGTCTGGTCGCGAACGGTGGGTGTTCTCCCATTGCTCTAGAAGTAGCCAAGCAATCGGTTCGGGCACAACAACAAATCGGTGCTACTATTGAAGACTCTAGTAGCAAAGATTCGGTCAACGGCACCAACTCTACAGAGCTGACACCCTTTGATAGCTCACATGTGTTCCAACGACCCGTCAGCAATGTTATCTTGTCGTCTGTCCCTCGATTACCATTCTTTCTCCCGCCCGACAGCAGCTCAGAAACACGCAAGGAAAAGAAAAACAAAGTTCTCAAATCTTATAAAACTCTTTGTGGTCCTTTGGGACGACTCTTCTGGTGGTATGCACTACGAAAACAAGGAAAGTTTATCCAATCCTTTAGTGAACGTAACTTGGTTGCCAATAGTGAAAATCTGGGAGACGATTGGACACCGAACTGTGTTGCAACTGCCCGCATGTACAATGGAAAGAGTCGGTATTCTACCTTTTCCTTTTTGGCAGGCTCTCTGCAAATGGACGGCTGCCGGGATAGTCTGAAAGTTTTGCGTGGTAGTAATGTTAACGTCGATATTATTCAAGGACGAGATCGTCGACGAAATCGTGCCAAAAGTGTGTTTTGGCGAAAGCTTCAAAGAAGAAAAGGGGGACAAAGAGGACAGCCGTCACAAATATCCGAGGAAACGTTAGAGCAAGTGCTACAAAAAAATGGAAACAGCGGAAAAGTGCTTCAGGTGGGGGGTCGCGTCAGTTTAGCGCACGAGGATGCGTGGGGTTATGCGAAAGCTATTACAGACTTGTTGGGTGTCAGTGCCTCCGATCCGTCTGATGACTAGATACGTTACTGCAAATTTTCATTATTAGGGAGTGGCCAGCCTCTCGATTAAGATTTTATTTGTACAAGCAGGCAACTAGCTCAAAGAATCCTCTATTGTTCCGCATATGACTACCTGGTAATCAATACAATACAGTGCACTGGGCGTAGTCTACTCGTAATCGAGTGGAGTTCTACTAGCCTACTAGTCTATTATACCCCCCCCCACTCTACTACTAGTAGTAGCAGTGGTAGTATGGCATAAAATTTCAACTTTAGCACTAACCCTTTTCTAGTTTCGCTGATGACGTCAACGAAGCTCACAAAACTAGATACACTACTACTAGTAGCTACAGTAACTTTTAGTAGTCTAGTACTAGTAGTAGGGCCTAGTCTATTCTGTTGTATTTATTTTGCATCATCATCATTCTTTCTTATTTCCGCCAAAGAAGATGCAGCACAAATCTGTTAAACATCATATTCAACATTTCAGCACTTCTAGACAATGAAATCATTTTCCCTATGCTTCAAGTCGCTTCTGATTGCCTATATGCCAGCCGTTGCTGGAGGATTTGCACAGCTATTGGTTGCGCAACCGTTGGCCAAGGCTCCAGTCTCCCCTCGTCATCGCGCTTTTCCCTCTACCCACGATCTTCACAACAATGGCCGCCACAGACACTGTACTACCCGCCTGTACCGAGCACTGGAAGTGCAAGTGGAAGCCACCTTGAACGATGAAAAGATTCGGGCCCTATTCGCTTGGATTGCTCAAGCCTATGCTGGAGAATATGAATACAACAACCTCATGCTGGCGTTTGCTGCCATTTTTGGTAACCTCCCCGAAAATTCAGAGCCAGTGCAGCTCAGCAAGAAAGCGCTGAAGAAATTACCAAAAGATGCCGAAGAAATTCCATTTGGGGAACCATTTTCTCTCTATGAGCGCGAAAGCAATTCGTTGGGAGCTATGGGGTAAGAATTCATGGATGTTTTTGTATTCAATGATTTTCTCGTTGACTCACCAGTGCTGGTATATTGATTACACACAATAAACTACTTTTGATGCTACAAATGAAGAGCCGCGCAATGGTCAGGACGCTGGATGACAAGACCCCACGCCCTGCTGCAAACCAAAAACCTCACCAGTGTTGACGATTGGATTAAGAGTCTACCACGAGGATGCAAACGTACCATTAAAAAAGCAATTGAATTGGAAAGAGCTGGCAATTTTACAGTACGCACTCTCCCAATCTACGGTAATGAACCTGCACCGCATTCATGCTTGTCCCACTTTCGGTGTGTCGTGGAACACGAAGTGCGACTTTTGGCCAATCATGATGATGGCGCTGATGCTCAAGATTTCTTTTCCGCTTTGAGCGAGGCTGTAGGCAGGTACATGGGAACAACAAGAATGGCGGGTGAGATAAGAGAGTACCGAAATTCTACCAGCGGGCGAGTGATAGCTATTGCGCACGAAGTTCGCAAAGGAAAAACAATTCGTGGACAATGGTTTTATGCTACAGATGAAGCCTCAAAAAACTACGTTTGGTTTCATTCCGTCTACGATTTGGTTCGTCGTTCCGTTGATGCCGATGGAGTTGACGTTGTAGACCTGGGCCCCAGTGGCTCTGATGCTTTTAGTCAGTTGAAGGAACGATATGGATTCCTCTCTGTTCGGGATTGGGTAAGCTTGACGCCCTCGTTGCTAATTGTTGCTTGTGGTACGCCAAAAATGTACCTCACTTATTTTATAAACAATTTCACAAATATATACAGCCAGCTGTGGCAGACTATGATGGTCCATTTTGGTACAATGACACGAATGTGGCGAAAAAAGGAATCGCGGGCTTGCGTGATTTTTTTGGACAGCAATGGGGTGAATAAATGTTCTATAATTGTTGAAACAATTGAACAGTAATACCTACTACATACCAAGTAGATGTATGCCTCAAATTCACGAGCACCACAGCAGTGGCAGTCTTATAGCTAACCAGGAGAGGCTTGTCTCTTTAACTTTCTTTCCTCACGATAGCTTCAAATTATGACATTATGTTTCTAGATGAAGGGTTTAATCAGTCTATCACACAGGTCCTGCTGCCAAGCTGGGACTCGCACTACGCAACCTGCTAGCTCTCATTAGGGTGTCCATGGCTCCGCTGAGTTCAGCGGAGTCACGGTAGGCTAATTGAGGAGCAGCCATAGTCGCTTTCTGTCACAAAAGCACAGAGCAGTACTGAGTAGTAGTAGTACTAGTCGGGTATATGTAAAAAGGTGTACCACTGGGTGTACCATTTTGGTGTACTTTGGTGTACTTGGTACACCAAAAGTACACCTTTTTACAAATTTTTGTAAAAAGGTGAACCATAGTGG
>Ga0100380_10003998_pt1 | contig 15526 bp, 6 predicted proteins | sample CryGeymeta201504_FD_80417 | JGI IMG/M metagenome (GOLD analysis project Ga0100380, IMG submission 80417) | Groundwater microbial communities from Crystal Geyser aquifers in Utah, USA - Crystal Geyser metaG 2015-04 | ecosystem: Environmental > Aquatic > Deep subsurface > Groundwater | place: USA... | reverse complement strand
TGTACTATTTATTGATGAAGCCTATGCCTTGGCAAGAAAAGACGATGATAGTAAAGATTTTGGCCGTGAAGCGATTGAAGTTATCTTGAAAGAAATGTCGGATGGACCGGGTGATTTGGCGGTAGTCGTAGCCGGATATCCTGATCAAATGGAGAATTTCCTCGGTTCGAATCCTGGATTGAAGTCTCGTTTTACTGTAATTTTTGATTTCCCGGACTACCTGCCTCAGGAGTTGATGGAGATTGCGGACTATACTGCGACCAAGAAGTCGGTTGAATTAGAAAAAGCGGCGAATGATTACCTCTATAAGAAGCTGGTTGAAAGTTATCGAAATAGAACCGGCAGTTTTGGAAATGCGCGTTTTGTCAATTCTTTAATAGATGAGGCAAAAATGAATTTGGGATTGCGCATCATGCAAGCCAAGGATACCTCCAAGCTAACCAAAAAAGAACTGTCTTCCATCAAATTGGAAGATATTGAACGGATCTATGAGGAGAAAGTAAAAGGCATTGCGGATATTCCAATCGACGAAGATTTACTAAGAGAGAGTCTAGGTAAGTTGCATGCCATGGTTGGCCTAGAAAAGGTGAAACATGAAATTGATGAGCTCGTTAAACTGGTGCGATTCTATCGTGAGACTGGCAAAGACTTGCGTAAATCCTTCTCGCTCCATTCTGTGTTTACAGGAAACCCAGGGACGGGTAAAACTACTATCGCCCGTATTCTCGCTCAAGTTTTTAAAGCTTTGGGAATACTCGAACGTGGCCACTTGGTTGAATGCGATCGCCAGAGCTTGGTAGGAGGTTATGTCGGACAAACAGCGATTAAAACCGGAGAAATGGTTGATCGTGCTATGGGAGGGGTTCTCTTTATTGATGAGGCTTATGCACTTACTGAAGGCGGACACGGTGATTATGGCAAAGAAGCGATCGAAGTATTACTGAAACGTATGGAAGATCGTCGTGGTGAGTTTATTGTGATATCGGCAGGCTATACTCAAAATATGGAACGTTTCCTTGAAAGTAATCCAGGACTGAAATCTCGATTCGATCGTGTATTCCAGTTTGATGATTATACCGTTGCTGAGATGGTGGAAATTGCCGAAGCTATGTTTGGTGATAATAATGTCCGTTTGGATAAAAAGGCCAAAACACATCTTGCAGCATATATCGAGTACATGTACAATGCCCGCGACAAGTATTTCGGAAATGGACGTGCAGTGCGGAAGTTGGTAGAAGGAGTCATGAAACGTCAACACCTACGATTGGCCCAAACCGAACAAGAAATGCGGACACCCAAGATGATTCAAACGGTCACCTTTAAGGATATGGAAGAATTGAAAATTGACGAGAAGGCCTCGAATAATAAGGCCGGAGGTATCGGGTTTAAAAGGCAATAAATTCAATCAAATTCTCCGTATAGACGCAAAATCTTGCGTCTATACGTGAATGAGTTATGAGATTCGGCTCCAATTGGTGCCTTTATTGATTTTTCTTAGGTACATATTTAATCCCTGATTTTCTGGAGCTTGCAAAGTTGGGTCCTCGGCGAGCAACTTTTCACAATAATTGCGACTGATTTGAAGGATTTCCCCATCCTTACTGAGGTCGGCGAGCTTAAGGGCAGTGAGTCCGCTTTGGCGTAAACCGTCAATTTCTCCTGGGCCGCGTAGCTTGAGGTCAAGATCGGCAATTTCAAATCCATTATTTGTGGCTACCATGGCATCTAATCGCATTCTGGCTTCACGGGAGAGTTTATTGCCAGTCATGAGTATACAGTAACTCTGTTCGCTACCTCTACCAACACGTCCACGTAATTGATGTAGCTGACTTAGTCCAAATTTCTCCGCACTTTCTATCACCATCATACTCGCATTCGGGACGTTAACCCCAACTTCAATTACCGTAGTTGCAACCAATATTTGAGTTTCTCCACGTTTAAATCGTTGCATTTCTCCCTCTTTGTCTTCGGCCCGCATTCGTCCATGTACGATGCTTATTTCGTATTGCGGACGAGGAAACTCTTGCAAAATATGTTCGTAGCCGTCCATCAAATTTTGGTAGTCGAGCTTTTCGGATTCTTCAATAAGCGGATACACCACATAGACCTGACGACCTAGTTTAATCTGCTCCTTCATAAAACCATTCACTCTCAATCGACTGGATTCAAAGCGCATGGCCGTTTCGATGGGTTTTCTTCCCAATGGCATCTCATCAATCACAGAAAGATCCAAATCGCCATAAACAGTCATGGCCAAAGTGCGTGGAATTGGGGTGGCTGTCATAACTAGAATATGAGGAATTTCTTGTCCCTTTTGCCAGAGCTTTGAACGCTGCTCTACCCCAAAACGGTGCTGCTCATCGATCACTACCATGCCTAATTTCTTAAACTGCACAGTATCCTGAATGAGCGCATGGGTGCCAATGAGAATATGCATTTCTCCGGATTGCAAGGCTTCGTGTAAAACCTTACGCTTGCCTTTTGAAACGGAACCGGTCAATAATCCCACCTTCAATCCAAGCGGTTCTGCTAGCTCTGAGATGGAGGCGTAATGCTGTGAAGCTAATATTTCTGTCGGCGCCATGAGCGCGGCTTGGTAGCCATTGTCAAGGGCAATAAGCATAGACATGAAGGCAACCATGGTTTTTCCGCTGCCTACATCTCCTTGGAGAAGTCGGTTCATTTGTTTGCCAGTGCCCATGTCTGCCCGGATTTCTTTGATTACGCGCTTTTGGGCATTGGTAAGTTCGAAGGGGAGGTGGTCTTTGTAAAATCCATTGAAGTATTCACCAACACGTTCGAAGTAAATACCCTTCAATGCAGCTTGTCTATTACCTTTTATAAGCAGCATTTTAAGCTGAGTGAAGAACAGTTCTTCGAGCTTGATGCGGAATTGTGCCTTTTGTCCGAATTCCTCCGTTCCCGGAAAATGAATCCGAAGAAAAGCTTGCCGGCGATCCATTAGCTTTAAGGGTTCGACTATGGAGGGCGGGAAAATTTCCGCCACCTGGTATGCTGGGTCGCTTAAGAGGGTATAGAGTAGTTTTTGTATTCCTCGACTATCCAAATGCCGGTTCTTAAGTTTATCGGTGGTGCTATAAACGGGCTGCAGTCCTTGTACTTTTTCTTTATTGAAGTCGTCCCAAGAAATGATTTCAGGATGGGCCATGCTGAGCTTCCTTCCAAATGCGGTTGGTTTGCCAAAGAGCACAAAGTCTTTATTGGGGACAATGATTTTTTGTACCCAACTAATTCCTTGAAACCAGACCAATTCTATGGTATCCGTTCCATCGCTGAACTTGGCTGATAATCGTCGTGCTCGATTTTGACCTTGTATTTTTAGATCAAAAAAACGTCCCTTGATTTGCACATAGGCAAAATCAAGATCCACTTCGGCAATCTTATAGATGCGTGAACGGTCGACGTAGCGAAAGGGGTAATGCATGAGCAAATCCTCAAAACGGTGTATGTCGAGTTCCGTTTTTAGTAAATCTGCCCGCGCTTGTCCAACGCCTTTCAGGTATTCTATCGGAGTGTCTAAGAATGCAGCCACAGCCTCAAATTTAAGAGAAGTGCTGTCAAATGAATGTCAAATTTTCAATACCTTAGTAAGAAGTTGGAAAACTCGGGTCAGTTACCAAGATGGCATCTGCCTTTCCGATATAGTTATCTTCCAATTTATCAAGGGTTTCCTGATCTACGGTGCTGATGGTATAAATTTTTAAATCCGGATTGGCTTGTTTCAAATACCAAACAATTCCTTCGTGATTATCGGAATGATAACTTCCATTCCAATGAAAAAAGGTTTTTCCAGCTTCCCAATTTGCTAAAATAAAATGGGCCATTGTTGCGTCCTTAAATGCTTGTGCTTTCGGTAGGTTTTCATTGCTATGACCCATCATAGGGGAATGTAAAAGCGCGTTATAACAGCTCACCGTAGTATCGTAGGTAATTGGAAATGGAGCAAAGTATGCTTTCGCTTCGGGTGCCAAACTTTCCAAAACTTCAAATCCACCTGAATAAATCATCGATGCATAGCGCCTCGGAGTATTGGTAGCAATAACAGGGAGTTTGTTTTCTTTGGCGAAATCAACCATTGGGGCATAATCCGTCGCATAATTGTCCCAGAGTCGTGCATTTTCCTGGAGTTTTTTCGCATTGATTTGTCCGCTTAAATATTCGTTTAAAACCAATTGGTTGTCGCTTTCAAACATCTCACAACCGAGCACCAGATTTTCTCCTTTGGCGGCGTGTAATGCCTTCGCTATTTTTAGCTCAAACCAATGTGCATGAGGATTATTATGCAATTCGCCGAAGAGAATAATATCGGCTTCCATCATTTCCTTTTCGACCTTGGAGAAATCCATACTCTTGCCCTTGTCATTAAACCAGGTATAAGCTAAAGGGTTTTTTAAGGATTGAAACGACATGATTGTGCCTGCCAATAGAAGGAATAGAAAACTGATACGGTGTTTCATGACGACAAATAAAGGAATTGAAAGTTATTTAATCGAATGATTCTATAAACAAGCCAATCTATTTGATGCTTGTCTTGTTCTAATTTAGAATCAATCCTGAAAATGATATAGGTCATGTTTTTAGCCTCTTGATTTTATGTCCTTTGTGAACGTTGATTTATTGACGTAAAAAATTTTCTTGAAAAAATCTATTTAGAATCTTTCTAAATAAAAAGTTCGGGTTAATTTCGCAGCGTCAAACGACAAGATCATACACATGAAAAAATTATTATTAGCATTTAGTTTGGTGTCCGTATCCTTGGTGCAGGCACAAGTTGGAGTAGAAAAATCTGACTCGATAGAAATGGGGTCCACCTATTTAAATGATGTTTACTATTTATTGAAAGACGGCAGCACGAAAATCGAAGCGACCAATAACTGGCACATGGCCTTTCAAACGGGTGGTCAAACAGATGGATTGCGCATCAATTCGGCCACAGCAACAGGCTCGAACGATGGTTCTGTAAGCATCTATATTTATCCAAACGGAGCAGCAGGAGACTGGGCAACGATGGATACAACAGGGAATGCCAATTGGACCGCATTGAATAATTCAGATGAAGACTGGAATATTGGTGCTTTAAATACAACAGCGGGTCAGTTTCCTGATTTTGGTTGGGGTGTTTATAATACTGGAACCCATGTAGTAACCGGAGATTCAGTTTATTTGATGAAGTATATGGTTGCTGGAGCTGAAACGTTCAAAAAACTTTATGTTGAAAAAAAGGAAAACAGCAGTTGGTTTTTCAAATACGCCGATGTGGATGGAAGCAATGAGCAAATTGTTGAGTTAAAATCGAGCGATTATCCGGGCAAGAACTTTATCTATTTCAACTTTGAAACCAATTCGGCCTTAGATCGCGAGCCGGCAGCATGGGATTTTATCCTAACACGCTATGCAGCATTGCAAGATGGCGGAACCTATTATCCATCCACTGGAATTCTTACCAATTACGGTGTATTGGTAGCAAAAGCTTCAGGTAAAGAAGTGGCCGATCTTGAGTTAGCTGATACCACACAAGGATTCATGGGAACCATCAATGCAATCAACTACGATTGGAAATATTTTGAGTTCGGCGGTCAGGGTGTTGAGTGGTTTACCAAAGATTCAGTGGCTTATTTTATCCAAGACCGAGAAAAAGTGCTTTGGAAAGTCGTTTTCACTGCCTTTGGTGGAAGTTCAAATGGAAAAGCAGTCTTTTCTAAAACCCAACTCACTCCTGCAACTTCAATTCGTAGTGCACAGGCAGACTTAATCCAAACAGCTCTTTACCCAAACCCAACTTCAGGAATTAGCCAATTGGTGCTAACGACTGAAAACACCAGCAACGCTACTATTCGCGTGGTGGACATTAACGGAAGGACAGTAATGGAATTGAACCAAACAATTGAGACAGGTATCGAAACCATAAATCTTGACCTAAGCGGGCTAGGAGCAGGGGTTTACTTCGTTCAAGTAAATGGAACAGGATTTCAATCCAGCCAAAAACTGATCAAGTACTAAGTTGAAGAAATCAGGAACTCTTCTTTTGATATTGACCTTGTGCTTCTTTCAGCAAGTGCAAGGTCAGTATTATATTTTGTTCACTTCGAGCAAAGATGGCAAAGCGATTCCTGATCTATCAGTACATATGACTTTTTTGCCAGTTAAGGCAGCGCCAGTGTATGGATTCTATATCACCGAAAATAATGGGATGATTCAGGTTCCTGATTCGGGTAATTATCTCATTCAAATTCACTATCCGGGTTTCAAGACTTTTCAAGATACGATGCATGTGAATCATACGCGTCCGAGACCATTATCCGTTCGGCTAAAAGAGCTGGAATATGACTTAGGTGAGGCAGTGATAACCGGTGAATTTGAAATTAAAACCCGCGATCAATCTCTCAACAAAGTACGAATTATTGATCGGAAGCGTATTGAATATCAAGGTGCAGTAAACCTCAAAGATTTGCTTAGCAATGAGCTCAACATTCGCCTGAACACTGATCCGGAATTAGGAACTGGCTTGAGTCTACAGGGAATTTCAGGTCAGAATATTAAGATTTTGATAGATGGAGTTCCGGTGATCGGCCGTACAGATGGAACCATTGATCTTTCGCAAATTAACCTCGCCAATATTGAGCGGGTAGAGATTATTGAAGGACCCATGTCGGTGATGTATGGATCGGATGCACTCGGAGGAGTTATCAATCTCATCACCAAGAAGGGTACATCTCATACCACCGAGATTGGGGCGAATAGTTATGTAGAAAGTAACGGAACTTATAATTTTGACGGAAGGATAGGCTTAAGGAAAAAAAGTGCTCATCTTCAGGTTTCTGGAGGAAGAAACTTTTTCGAAGGCCGAGGAATTGGAGAGGACATTCGTTCCAAAACCTGGAAACCACGGCAACAGTATTTTGGAGATATAAATGCTGGGTTTAAGTATAAAAATAGCTTGCACCGTTTTCAGTCGAGCTTTTTCTGGGAAAAACTGACCAATAAGAGTGAGCCGGTTTTTACCCCTTATGCCGTTTATGCACGTGATTCGTACTACTATACACAGCGCATCAGCAATGGAATTTTTTCGGATTTTAGAATTAACTCAAAATCCACTTTCAATTCTATCATCAATTACTCCACGTACCGCCGAGTAAAGGCGAGTTATCGCAAAGACTTGGTGCGACTTTCACAGGTACCAATTAATGAAATTGATGCGCAGGACACTGCCAAATTCAGTCTATGGCTATTCCGAGGCATCTATACCCATCGCTTTAATAAAAAGCTCTCGCTTCAATCGGGATATGATATTAATTTAGAACGTGGTGAAGGTGAGCGTTTAGAAGGTTTTAAGCAAGAAATTGAAGATTACGCCCTATTCTCAAGTGCAGAATGGAGCATTGGAACACGCTTAACCCTTAAACCCGGCTTGCGTTTTATTTATAATTCACGCTATGGAGCACCCTTGGTTCCGGCCTTTAATTTGAAATATGATATCACATCATGGTTTCATGTTCGCGCCTCTTATGCCAGAGGCTTTAGGGCGCCAAGCTTAAAGGAACTAAGTCTCTTTTTCGTCGACGTCAATCATAATATTCAAGGGAATACGGATTTAAAGGCGGAGCAGTCAGATAATTTTAATGTGTCGTTTTCGATGCTTGGCAAGTGGAACGGTTGGAGTGTGAAATTGGAGCCTTCGATTTTCCGCAATAACCTGTACGACATGATTAATTTAGCCGTGGTCGATCCGAATCAGCAGCTGTATAAATATATTAATATTGAAAGCTTCTCTACCCAAGGAACGGCCATCAATACAGAGTTTCGAAGAGAAGGAGTGAGTATTGCTGCTGGCTATGCCATTACTGGTCGCTACAATCCGTACGCGAGTTCGCATTTTGTCTATTCTCCAGAGTACAGGCTAAATGCCACCTATACCATCCCTCGCATTTCTGTGGATGTTTCGGTATTTTATAAGTTCACTGGGCAAACCCCAGGCTTTGCCGTGGATGAGAACCAGCAGGTGTTTCAAACCATGGTGCAATCCTACCAAACCATGGATGCCAGCGCCAGTAAATCGTTCTGGAAAAGGAGAATTACAGCGGTTATAGGAGCGAAAAACCTCTTCAATATTACGAATATCAATTATTCAGGAACTGCTGGTGGGGTGCATACAGGCGGAGCAAGTACCTTGCCTATCAATCAGGGAAGAACCTTTTTTGTAAACCTGCGTTTTAACTTTATTCAAATGAAATGAAAAGAACAGCACTCTTCCTTCCAGTTCTAGCTTTAATCTTTTTTGCAGCTTGCGAAAAAGAAGAAAAGGCGTATACGCTTCCGGCCCCTGGTAATGCAGTGGTTGAGCAAATCAATATGGGAAGCGATTATAGCAAGGTGATTTTCTATAATCTCAATGATGAAACCTTCAGCATTGAAGAATTGGCCGATTGGGATTTGGCTCTTGAAAGTACTACAGACGGATACCGCGCGCTCATTAATGGAGGCACAGGAGTGCAGGTTGCACCCATGGGAGATACGAGTTTTAACGCATTATATGATATCGATAATGCCACATGGAAATGGGATCCACCATCCTTTTTAATTGATTCCACTGCCATTGGCGAATGGAGCAATAATAAATTTATTACGACCCGTGAAGTCTACCTCCTTGATCGCAGTGTAAATAGTTCCTTTGAACAATACAAAAAGCTACAATTGCTTGAAGTAACAGATACCTATTATCTGATTCGCACCGCTAGCTTGGATGGAAGCAATGATCAAGTCATTCGCATAAATAAAGACCCGAATGTAAGCTATGTTTATGTTCATCTCGAAAACGGTCCGCTAGCTAAATATGAGCCAAGGAAAGAGGAGTGGGATTTCATGTTTACCCGCTACCGCTACGTGTATTATGATATGACACCCATCATTCCTTATGAAGTGAATGGCGTTGTTTTAAATGCCCATAATGTTTCAGCAGCGGAAACCAGAATGGCTTTTGATTCCATTACTTTAGAAGAGGCCATGAAATTGAATTTTACGTCGAGGCGCGACTTTATAGGTTTCGACTGGAAATACTACGACTTCGATAAGGAAGCCTATATCACGGATATCGGCCGAGTACTCCTTATTCGTTCGCATTCCGGTATTTACTTTAAACTCCGCTTTATTGACTTTTATGATGCGGATGGAGTGAAAGGAGCCCCAACATTTGAGTTCCAACGTTTATAAATTTTCACTGCCTGGTGAAAACCATATCCATCCGTTTCTCCTTTCTTTGCATGCTCAATTCGAATTGAATCAATCTGTATGAAAAAATTAATATTCCTACTCTTCCTAGCCTTTGTTGCACCGCGAATTTCCGCACAAATCATTTCTATAGAAAACCTTCAGAAGCATATCTATACACTCGCTTCAGATGAATTCGAAGGCAGAGGAACCGGTGAAAAGGGGGAAAGTAAGGCCGCAAAATACATAGCAAAAGAGCTCAAAAATTTAAAACTGAACCCAAAAGGAACGAAAAAATACTACCAAGAATTTTCTTTCAACCTCAAGTTGATGAATGCAGAAAACCCGCATGGACCAATGGTTGACAAAGGAGTGATCAAAGGAAAAAATGTGATAGGCTGGGTAGACAATGCCGCCCAATATACCGTAGTTATCGGCGCCCATTACGATCATCTTGGTGAAGGAGAATTGGGTGGCTCAAGAGAAGCAAACCCGGCCGGAAAAATTCATCATGGTGCCGACGATAATGCCTCAGGCGTTGCGGCGATGTTAGAATTGGCGCGCTACCTGCAAACCAATGACAGAATTGAAGAACATAATTACTTGTTTATCTTTTTCTCGGGTGAAGAAGAAGGCTTGCAAGGATCAAAATACTGGTCTGAAAACCCAACAGTTCCTTTGGAAAATATCTCCTATATGATTAATATGGATATGGTAGGGCGTTTGGATTCAGTAACCCGTTCATTGGTAGTTCATGGAGTAGGTACCAACTCGAAATTTGGTAGCATACTCCAAGCAGCTAATACCAAAAACTTAAGCTTGGTGCACGATTCAGCAGGCGTTGGCCCTTCTGATTTTACTTCTTTCTATAGAAAAGATATTCCTGTACTCGGATTTTTTACGGGTCAGCATTCCGATTACCACAAGGAGACAGATACGCCTGAGAAAATCAATTATAAAGGAGAGAAGGAAGTGATTGAGCTCATCATTAATCTAGTGAATCAAATGGATACCATTCCGAAAATGGAATTCCAAAAGACCAAAGAAAAGCAAATGGGCAGAACCAAGTTTAAGGTAACAATGGGTATCATGCCCGATTATACCTTCTCTGGTATTGGCCTTAAGGTGGATGGAGTGAGTGATGATAAACCCGCTTTTAATGCAGGTATCAAAGCGGGAGACATAATCGTACAAGTTGGTGATATGGAAATAAAAGACATGGGCGATTATATGAAACTTTTAGGTAGCCTCGAAAAAGGAGATCAGCGTGTAGTGACTGTGAAACGTGGCGAAGAGAAGATTCAATTGAATATTACCTTTTAATAGAGTACGTGATTCTAGGTATTTTTTGATTTGATAACACTTTAGAGATAGAGTAACCCTATTTTCGTGTAAACTAATTACACGCGATTTAAAAGAATGGGTTGGAAGTTTCGGTGTCTTTTTCTGCTCCTTATTGGTATCGGGCAGACCTGTGTCAAAGATTCTGAAGTCTCTGCACAGTGCAGCCCGGCGAACCCAACAGCGGCATTTAGCTTAAGCACCGACTCATCTGTTTGCTCTGGCACCAGTATTCAATTTTATTCATCAAGTTCCAAATACAAAGGAGTTTTGTCTTGGAATTTCGGAGACGACGCATCAAATGTTGACACCTCCAGTCAGGACACGGCAACATATACTTTCAGCAATACAAGTGTTTCAAGTAAAGTATTTCACGTGCTTTTGCTTGCAATAGATTCCTGTGGGAACCTCGATTCGATTAGTCAAGATATTTATGTGACACGAGAGTTGGCCGTTGACTTTTCTATTTCATCCGGACAGTATGCTTGTGACAGTGCGTCAGTTTCCTTTACCAATAACTCACAGGGAGCAGGTCTAAGTTATTCTTGGGATTTTGGGGACCCCAGCTCTGGTTCTGCAGACAGCAGTAGTTCAGCTAATCCAAGTCATCGTTTTAATGTAGGAAGTAGTTTAGATACCTTTTTGGTTAAGCTCATCGTTTCAGATTCCTGCGGTAATAGCGATTCGCTTAGCCGGCAAGTGATCGTTTCACCCTACCCGCAAGCTATTTTTAGTTTTACCGACAGCCTTTGTACCGGCGCACTTAGCTTTTCAAACTCTTCAAGTGGTGTTGGACTAACCAATAGCTGGAATTTTGGAGACCCTAACAGCAGTTCTTTAGATTCTTCTAGCCAAACAAACCCAACCCATCTGTATGATACCACGGGAACTGGATATGCGAGTTATCAGGTGGAATTGGTTGTTACAAATATTTTTGGTTGTACCGACACATTGGTTCAAACGCGCTTTGTTCGAAAAGGACCTCATATTGATTTGCAAGGCTCCTTCGTGAATTGCGGAACGGGGACATCGCATCAGGTGATTGTCTATAATAATTCCAATACGGCAAGCACTAACTCGCAGTACATCATTTTTTGGGGCGATACGAGTACCAATATCGATACGTTTACAACTTTGGTATTCGATACCAATGTGTATTCTGGCGTAGGAGCATGGGATTTAGTGATTCGGGTAACAGATAATGTCGGGTGTGCGAGAGAGGATACAATTCTTGTTTTCAATGGCACTAATCCTAGTGGAGGATTGGCGAGTCCTGGAAACACTACGAATTTGTGTAGTCCTGATACAGTTGGTTTCTTGCCAACCAATTATTCCAATAACCCAAGTGGGACAATCTATACCTTCTCAGTTGATGATGGAGGTCAAGTTCAGGTTTTTAGCCACCCGCCGCCAGATACCATCTATCATATTTTTTTGAATAGTTCCTGCGGAAGCACCAATACGTATACCGCAAATTTAAAAATTGAAAATCCATGCGGCTTTACATCTGCGACGGTCACCCCGATTACAATCAATAAAGCACCTAATTCTGATTTTGAAATTAGCAATGATACGCCATGTGTTAATAAGGAAAATGTTTTACTAAGCGATGTGTCTTCGCTAGGATCACGGGTCTATTTCTCTGGTGGAAGTTATGTATGTGATACCAATACCCTTAGGTATTGGACGATCTCTCCTTCAACCTATCAATTGAATTCTGGAGCCCTAGGGTCTTCGCTGATTCCCGCGGCAGCCGGTGACGCTCAGTTATCCATCAAATTTTTGGATACGGGAGTATATACCGTGACTATGTACAAGGGCTTTAGCGCATTTTCAAGTCCATCTTTTCCATGTGGTAGTACACAAATAACCAAATACATATACGTTCAAGATACGGTGAATGCAGGGTTCAGTATTGCGCTCAACCCTGCCAATGGCTGTGTTAATAATAGTTTTACGCCGACCAACCTGAGTGCTGGTCCGATTGAATCGTATCGCTGGACAGTTACCCCTTCAACAGGCTTTAGCTTTCAATCAGGCAATCAATATTCCCAAACACCGACCCTGCGATTTACAGAGGCTGGTGAATTTGAAGTTAACCTCAAGGTTTTTGGAGACTGCAATGATCATGACACGACTACCATCGTAACAATTCGATCTAAACCAGAAGCACAGCTGCCAGCCGATATAGAATACTGCGGTGAACAAAGCATCAACTTCGCAGGAATTAATCATGCACCAACTATCGACTCGAATTATGGTAGCCTCAGCGCTTACCGCTGGCGGGTATTCGGTGGTTCTGTAAGTTTTGAAGGAGGGACTGACTCAAGCAGTCATTTGCCAGAAATAAAATTTCAAGATACCGGGTGGCATCTGATACTCTTTACAGCGACCAATTCCTGTGGCGAATCCATTGTAGATACCCAACGTATCCATATCAAACCTATTCCAAACATTGGCAGTCTGAGTACAATTGAAGTATGCCCAGGTGACTCGATCTACCCACCCACATTTGTTAGTAACCCATCTGGTGCAAGCTATACTTGGACAAACTCCAATACAGCGATCGGTTTAGCGGCTTCGGGGAGTGGACAAATCATGCCATTTAAGGCTGCAAGCAATACGAGCGGAAGCACACTAGAAGGGGAGGTAATTATTGTGTCTTCTATCAATGGATGCTCCACCAATGGTGATACGCTGCGCATTCGGGTTAAACCTAAACCAGTGCTGAATCCAATTAATGATATTGATGTATGTCCGGGAGATAGCATTTTAGTTCCAAGTTTTGTTGCTTCACCGAATGGTGCCAGTTTTAGTTGGACAAACACCAATGACTCCATTGGCCTAGCGATTTCAGGCAATGGATCAATTCCTAGCTATATCGCAACAAGCAATACCGGTTCTTCTGCCATCATTGGTCGCATAAAATATACGGCAAGTCTGAATGGGTGCATCAGCGAAACAGACAGCTTTGAAATTGGAATCCGCACGCGCCCGAATATGACTGGACTTGTTGATACAGTGATTTGTCCGGACATCACTTTTTCCTACCCCGCATTTAGTTCAGTTCCAAATGGAGCCAGTTTCACCTGGTATAACTCCAATCCAACGCTCGGACTTTCCGATTCCGGAACAGGAAGTTTGCCTTCATTTACAAGTTTTCATAATACGAGTGGAAGCAATCAAAGTGCCTCTATTGTGGTATACCCGAACTATAATGTTTGCTTGGGAATTCCCGACACTTTTACGATTTCTGTTCGACCAGCCCCTGAAGTAGTCGCTACCAATGATAGCATGGTTTGTCCGGGAGATTCGGTTTTTATTCCTTCATTTCAGGCTAGCCCATCTGGAGCTAGTTTCAGCTGGACAAATAACAATACATCCCTTGGATTTGCGGCCTCTGGTACAGGTAATATTGCTTTTAAAGCAGCTCCTAACACGAGTGGAAGTAATCGAGTTGCTGAAGTAATCGTGTTTCCCATCTTGAATGGTTGCCAAGGCTATGCAGATACCTTTTCACTGGCAATAAAACCGAGTCCGATTCCGCAGGCGGTGTCTGATATTTTGGTTTGTCCGAATGACTCTGTTTTACCAAATAATTTCAATGCAAGTCCGGCTGGAGCATCTTTTGAATGGATCAACGGAAATACATCCATCGGTCTAGCTGCCTCGGGAACAGGCAATGTACCCGATTTTGTAACAATTGCAAATGCAACAGGGAGCACGTTAACGGGTTGGATTATCTATACTCCAACTTTATCAAATTGTATAGGACCGAGCGATAGCTTTAGCATAGGAGTCAAGCCAACTCCAAGCATGGTGGCTCAAACGGATATTGAAGTATGTACTTGGGAGCAAGTTCAAGTAAATGGGTTCACATCAAGTCCTGCAGGAAGTTCTTTTTCATGGACAAATAGCAATACAGCGAATGGCTTAGCAAGCAGTGGAAATGGTTCTATCTCCAACTATTTAGCTCCAGCAAATACCACAGGTTCCTTGATTACGGGAAGTGTTCGAGTGCTACCCACCTTGAACTCATGTGTTGGAATTGCGGATACTTTTGAGATTCGTATTCGTCCTCAGCCCCTTGCTGATGCAGGGTTAGATGATACACTTTGTTCTGGGCAAAGTGCCCAAATCGGACAAATTGCTCAATCTGGCGAGTCTTATTCTTGGACCACCATTCCAAGTGGATTTTCGGATACCGCATCGAGTATAAGTGTGAGTCCGAACTCAAGCACCCGCTATATAATTAGCACATTTGATTCAATCACCAGCTGTTTGCAAAGAGATACAGTCGGCATCTTAGTCAATCCTGTTTTGGCAGCAAATAGTATTAGTAGTGATCAAATAATATGTGTGGGTCAGACGCCAAATTCTTTTGCTGGTAGTAGTCCTTCAGGAGGAAATTCGAGCTATAGCTATCAATGGCAATTCAGCACTGATTCAAGTAGCTGGAATAATATCGGAGGTGCTACTTCTTCCAATTATTCATCTGGGAGCTTACAGGTGAATACGCATTTTCGAAGGGTGGTAGCTTCTGGTCCTTGTAGCGATACCTCATCGAGTCTTCGGGTAATTGTATTACCTGAAGTAGATAATAATTATATCGGAGTTTCTGATTCCATTTGTGCATTTTTTGCGCCAGATAGCTTACGTGGAAGTTTGCCAACAGGAGGAAACGGTAGCTTTAACTATGCATGGCAATTTAGCAGTGACTCGACCCAATCGCCTACCGCAATTTCAGGAGCGAGCGCACAAAACTATTATCCTGGAACTTTAGGCAGTACGACATATTTCCGCAGGGTCGTGACTTCAGGGGCATGTGTTGTTCCGGGTAACTGGGTAGAGATTCGCGTTAAACCGAAGCCTAGCGCTAATTTTACTGTGAACAATGCCTGCTTTGATTTCGCTCATTCTTTTAACGACGCGAGCAGTATTGCCACGGGAAGTATTGCCT
>Ga0100380_10003993_pt1 | contig 15530 bp, 20 predicted proteins | sample CryGeymeta201504_FD_80417 | JGI IMG/M metagenome (GOLD analysis project Ga0100380, IMG submission 80417) | Groundwater microbial communities from Crystal Geyser aquifers in Utah, USA - Crystal Geyser metaG 2015-04 | ecosystem: Environmental > Aquatic > Deep subsurface > Groundwater | place... | reverse complement strand
TGGGGATTGGGGATTGGGGATTGGGGATTAGGCCCAATCCCCAATCCCCAATCCCCATCCCCAAATTAAATTAACTTGCTAAGACATAAACTTACAAACTAATAAACTTACAAACTTATATAATTTACTAAACTAACTAATATAGTAATATAATATTATATTTTTATTATTAACTCTCTTATATTAAATAAATTTTAACTCTCAAATTATTGATTATAAATTAAAGCATTAAGAAAATTATAATAATGGAAATAAAAAATAATAACCAAAGCGATAAAATCAATGTTCTTGACCTAATTAAAGATTTTACTATCTCAACTGAAGAGAATTTCACTCCTTACCTAAAAGAAGTCTATAAAGTAAGTTTTTTTAATAAAAATTAGGACTTGTGCCAAAGAAGTGAAGAAAAAACAAAAGGAATTAGCAAAATAACATTCATAAAAGTAAATAATTTTATTAAAAAGTAGTACTTTGACTTACCTGGAATAATTTCAGAAAGGCTTTTTGCTGTATTTGATAATAATAAGAATGAATATATAAACTTCAATGAGTTTTCGCAAGGAATGACTTCGTTATATTCTGGAACATTCGAGCAACTAATAAAGCTTATATTCGACTTCTATGACTTTAATAAAGACGGAAAAATCTCAAGAGAAGACGTACGAGTAGTTCTTTCATATATTCCTTTAAAAATCGTTGAAAAAACAATAGAAAAAAAAGGCATGAAATTATTCGGGTATGTTATACACTTTATTATACACTTTATTATTCATTATTAAAGCGTTAGTGGTTAATTACTATTAAATTAATGTTTAATTAATTTATTTACTTATTAATAAATTTCTTAGAGGAGACATCAATGATAGAATTGAATCTCAAGATGAACTTCATCAAATTCTTCAAAAATGCTTTAAAGATGACAAAGAACAAATAACTTTGGAAAAGTTTTTTAAGATTATTGAAGATATTCACTCTGAGATTTTCTTATTTGTAATTTAGTCAAATTTGAATTATTTTTTATTAATAATTTTAGATTTTGATTTTTTTACTTGAGAAGAAACCTTTTTCTAAAAAGACATTGAGAGAATATAAATCAAGTCAAAACAGCCCTAAAAAAATAGTTATCTCAAGTCCAAGTCCCACTAAAGATAGCAGGGATGGTCCGGAAAGATCAGAAAAGAAAAGTAACACTGTTGGAGTAACTAACTCTGGCTTACTTGGGAATAACCTAATTTCTAACATTAGAAACTCCCCGACTATACTTATAAAATCACCAAAGCAGAATTCAAAGTTCGCTCCCGCAGATAAGATTACAAATAGTCCTACTGTAGTTAAGCAGGGAATATATAACAAAGCAAACTCCAAAGAGCTAAACGAATTAAGTTCCTTTTCTCTTAATGGAAATTCTCCTTTCAAAAGTCCAGTAACGAACTTAGAAAAAAGAAGCTCAGAGGTAGAGACTCTTTCTCTAAACGGCAGTGGAAGTGGAAATAACAGCAATAAAACCTCCCCAGCTAAGAATGTTCCTGTCAGAAAGAATAGAAATGTATTAACAAATATTGATGATGTTAACAAAAAGAACTTATTTACAAATCACCCTAATAAAGAATATAAGGATATCGTAATAACAAAAGCTGTTAAGAGAGAAAGTGGAAAAGGGATAAGTGGGATTTCTAGTACTGAATTAGAAAATGTTAAGAATGTTCTTAAAGAAGAGTAAGTTAATTTATTAATTTGTTAGATTTGGAAATAACGAAGACACAACCGAAGACACTGACGAAGACCACATCGAAGTATTTGAAGGCTACCTATATAAAATCACAGAGACAAAAAAAATGAAAAAAATCTACTTTAAACTTATCGGCAAGGATATCTATTGTAATACTAATAAATTACTTTATTCAACTTTCAACTAATTTTATCTTAATATTTTAGACTACAAAAGCAAAGAAGACCCTGAACACAAAGGAATGCACAACTTAACAGGTATATTTGTCCAAAGAGAGCCCGAAGAAGTTATTGATAACCAAAAAATGTTCTGTTTTAGTATTATATATCCAAAGAAGAAAAGAATTTATTTGTCAGATAATGAATCAGAAATAAAAACTTGGATATCGAAAATACAGAAAGCAATGGGATATACTGATATAACTGAAATATACGATGTCAAAGTAAATTTCATTCTTAATATTATTTTAGGAAAAACTAGGAAACGGTAAATTTGGCCTTGTCAAACTTGGTATTCACAAAGAAACTGGACAAAAAGTTGCAATTAAAATCATGAGTAAGAAAGACATGTCTTCAATGGATATGGAATTAGTAAAAACTGAGATAGAAATCCTTAAAGTATGTCAACATCCTAATATTATTCGAATCTATGATATATTTGAGAATCTAGACTTAATTTATATAAGTAAGATTTTCTTCTAAATAATTTATAGTAATGGAGTATTGTTCAGGTGGGGACTTCTTTGTCTATATGCAAAAAAGAGGATTTAAACTTCCTGAAACTAGAGCTGCTCATATAATTCATAAAATGTCGGCTGCAGTGTTTTATCTACATAGTTATGGTATCGCACATAGAGATTTAAAACCTGAAAATATTTTAATGACAGATAATACAGATGATGCTGATATTAGATTGTTAGATTTTGGACTTAGTAAGATAATAGGTCCAGGTGAGACTTGTACTGAGCCATATGGAACTTTGGTAAATTTTAATGTATTAATTTTTTAGTCTTACGTCGCTCCTGAAGTTCTATTAGAAAAGCCCTATGATAAAAGTGTTGATCTTTGGACAATAGGAATTATTACATTTATGATCCTCACAGCAACTCTACCTTTCGATGACCCAAATTCCGAAAGGGAGATTGCAAGACAAACTATAAATGAACCTGTTTACTACAATCCAAAGATTTGGTCAAAGTTATCTGATGAAGCTAAGAACTTTGTTGATAGTAAATTTATTTTAATAACATATATAGAACTACTCCAAAAAGATCCAAAGAAAAGAATGACAATAAAGGAAGTTCTCGAACATTCTTGGATTCAAAAGTTCACCAAGACAGGACTAACCGAAAAGAGAAGAGGAAGCCGGGATATGTCCGGAAGCTTCCAGATTTATACTTCCACAACTGAAGATAGAAAATAAAATTATAGAATTAAACACAATTTGTATCGATTGTAATGATAATAATTATTATTATTTAGTAATATAATATTACGAGTATTATTATTAATTAAAAGTTAATTGTAAATTAATAATAAATTTTGTAAATAATGTTATATTATATAATTATATATAAAATGATATATAATAAATATTATATGTTATGTATAATTTAAGTATTATAAATAATTGTTTATACTCTTCTTTTACCTATAACCAATTATAACCTAATATAACATACTATAACCAATTATAACCTACTATAACTAATCTACTTATTATAATTTTTCTTCTGTAAACTTAACAAAGCATTAAAAATTCATAAATCCCATTTTTTATATTCATTTTCATAATATATTCGGATAATATTTTTTATTTTTTATTATAAAATGTCTAATGATTCTAAAGAACTCACAATTAGAGCAACAGCAGAAATAGTAAACAAAATTATATTATCGTACAATAAAAATGAAGTGGTTAATCTAACTAAATTAAAAAACGAAGTATCAAAGAAATTTAAGCTTAAAAATATGCCTAAATTAATTGATATTATTGCTTCTTTACCTGAAACATATAGAGATAAACTAACACCGTATTTAAAGGCGAAGCCAGTAAGAACTGCTTCTGGTATTGCTGTTGTTGCGGTAATGTGTAAGCCGCATAGGTGTCCACATATAGCTGTTACAGGTAGATTGTTTTAATTAAACTATAGGAAATATTTGTGTTTATTGCCCTGGAGGCCCAGATTCAGATTTTGAATACTCTACACAGTCTTATACAGGATACGAACCTACTTCAATGAGAGCAATCAGAGCAAGATATAATCCATATTTACAAACTAAAGATAGAGTAGAACAGTTAAAGAAGTTAGGACATGATGTGGATAAAGTAGAATTTATTATAATGGGAGGAACATTTATGAGTTTAACTCCAGAATACAGGTATTTATTATTTAGTAATATTTCAACTTTAGAGACTATTTTATAAGAAATCTTCACGACTCCTTAAGTGGACATTCTTCCAACGACCACAAAGAAGGTGTTATTTACTCCGAACAGTCAAAAGCAAAATGTGTAGGTATTACAATCGAAACTCGACCAGATTTTTGCTTAAAACCTCACTTATCTGATATGCTAAGTTACGGATGTACTCGTTTAGAAATAGGAGTCCAAAGTATCTTTGAGGACGTAGCCAGAGATACAAACAGAGGCCACTCTGTCGATTCTGTTATTAATTGTTTTAAGTTATCAAAAGATGCTGGATTTAAAATTGTTGCCCATATGATGCCAGATCTCCCAAACATGGGATATGAAAGAGATATTGAAAGCTTTAAAGAATATTTTGAAAATCCAAATTTCAGAACTGATGGTTTAAAATTATATCCGACTTTAGTTATTAGAGGAACAGGATTATATGAATTATGGAAGAAAGGAAAATATAAAAATTATGATCCAACCTTTTTAGTTGATTTGATTGCGAAAATATTATCAATGGTTCCACCCTGGGTTAGAATTTATAGGTAAATTTATCTAAATAAAAATATTATTAGAATTCAAAGAGATATTCCAATGCCTTTAGTTACATCTGGAGTTGACCATGGTAACTTAAGAGAACATGCTCTTAAACGTATGAAAGATTTAAATATTGTCTGCAGAGATGTCAGAACAAGAGAAGTTGGAATTCAAGAAATCCATAACAAAGTTATTCCTGAAAACGTAGAACTTATCAGAAGAGATTATGTTGCTAATGATGGTTGGGAGACTTTCCTGTCGTATGAAGATCCTAAGCAAGATATATTAATTGGTTTACTTCGATTAAGAAAGTGTACTCCTGGATCAACTTTCAGAAAAGAATTAAAAGGTATGAAATTTTAATAAACAATTAGATAAATGCTCAATCGTAAGAGAGCTTCACGTCTATGGGTCAATTGTCCCAATTCACTCCAGAGACCCCTCGAAGTTCCAACATCAAGGATATGGTATGATGTTAATGGAGGAAGCTGAAAGAATTGCTAGAGAAGAACATTTTAACACAAAAATTGCTGTTATATCTGGAGTTGGAACAAGAAATTATTATAGAAAACTAGGCTATGAGCTAGAAGGTGTATATATGGTTAAAAGTTTATAAAAATACAAGAAAATATTTTTATATAATAATAAAGTTATATTTATTGAATTACTTTTCCATAGCAATATTATAAAATTTATTATGTTTATTAATATTATTATTAAAGTAATATTACTATTAATCAAAACAATTATTAATTCAAATATAATTCAAGTTTAATTTAACTTATCTAACTTATCTAAGCTATCAGTTTAGAATTTAGTCAATGGTCTAAAGAACTCATTTCCTTCTTCCCATATTGTTAATACTTCATTATCAATCACATTAAATCTTTGCTTAAATGACTCAATTATTCCTTCAAAAGTTTCTGGGTAAGTTCTATAAATTAATTCATCAGAGTTTGGTTGTTTTAGAATATTTCCCTGGACTTCTATTCTTCTTGGTTTTTTGTTTGCAAGTATGATTTCTCTAAGTTCTAAGAAGAATGGGCTTGGGTTGGAGTAGGCTTCATACATCTTAACTCCATTTTCTAAATCAGCAGTTGCTTTATAAACATTCAATTTCAATAAAAAGTTCTTCATAGCATTAAATCCTGTAGTTAAACATTGTTCCTTATCCATTTTAATGCTAATCCAATCTTTGCCTTCCTCATTTTTAACTTTTTCTATTGTTACAAATCCATTTCCAGCTTCAAGTAACACTTGTAGGATAACAAATCTTCCATTGACGTGGGCCTGTGAAAACTTCTTAGTTTCTAAGTTGTAAAATTCTAAGCTGCCTACACCAGCACTAATAAATTCAGTAAAGCAGGCTACCATAATATCTTTCCAGTTAGCATTCCATTCTGGTTGAAGTACCTCTGTCGCTTCAGGGAAGCAACTGAAGTATAGAGCGACTGAATCTGCTCTGCATTCTTCATAGGGGTTGTTCCATTTTCCGAAGAGACCAGTCCAGGTTTCGTTAGATTTGTACCAAGTTGCAACTGGTTTTCCGGTAAGAGGGTTGATAGTACAAGGATCAAAGTTTTTAACTCCCTCTGCATCCTCTGCTAGAAGTTTTCCACATCCATGACCAAGAAGCTCATGATAAATAACTTTATGGAATATTGTTGGTTGATAAAATTGAATAAGATTATCTGCTAAGCTAGGGTCGATGTAATTTACAGTTTTTGGTTTAACAATACAGTTTCCTAAGTAAACATTTTTGAATCCTTCGTCTTGTCTTATGTCATCATAATTTGGTATGTTTATTCCTAATGGAGTTCCTGAACTTCCGAAGGTTAAGACTGATAACGAGGTAAAGTCGGGTCTTAAAAATTTATCTTTTTCGAACTCTTTAGGCCAAGGAGATAATGCTAAAAATTTCTCTGCATTTTCTACAACGTTATTAGTTTGTTTAGATTGTTGTTTGTTAACTACAGCTACAAAGCCTTCAAATTCGGCTCTTATTCCCACGGGGTCTTTGTAAGTTTCGATAAAACCGATGTTAGTTTCGATTATTGGACCTGTGTCTTTTACCCAGTCTCTTTGAGAGTTTTTGTGGTGTTCGATATCGCCGGAATTAAAATGCCTTTGATAATTTAATAACATCTTTTTCTGATTTTTATTGGCAGAAAAACCATCAGCTTTATCTAAATGATAAGAAACTCTTCTTAAAATTGATGAAAAATCTCCATAAACAACATGTATCTTCCTCTCTTGATAATAGTGAGTATGTTTATCTTTCATATTAACAGACGCTACAAATACCACATATTCTTTATCTTTTACTGATCCAATTCTAGTGTTTAAAGGGCTTAAATTGGTGACCTTCATAAATTCATTTACTATCTTAATTTCTTCGTTAGGAATATCAGATGAGTAATAACCAGTAAGACCGACTGGGTTAATTCCGATAGCGTCGAAGGGTTTGTCGTAATGGAAGATTAAAAATTTAATCTTATTCCATAAATTAACCAAAACCTGTCCAACTTCTTCATTTTTAAAACTTTCAGAGCATTGCATAATTTTCAAAAAAGTCTCTTCAGATACTTCAGGAATAAATTTAGTGTCTCCAAAACTTTTATAATTTCCTGCATTATTTAAGAAAGTACTAGCATATAAACAAAATTTATTCCAATCGTCTTCAGATACTTTAGCATCCAATACACTCTTTTTCAGTTGAGAAATCGGGTTTGAAAAAACATGTTGAAAAATATGAAATAAGACAGGAGACTCATAAGAAGTTTGAAAATAGCAAATCTTGCTTCCTTCCCAGGCAGCTCTTGAAAAATGGTAAGCGTAATTTTTTTCAGTTGTAGTAAGTTGGTTAAATTCGCTTTCGCCAAAAATTCCCATGACTTTAGTTTCAATATTTATAATAGGTTTAGATGATTCTGTTTGTGTTTCCATCTTTAATTTTTTAAATGATTTTTATTAAGAAAAAAATTTAAATTAATAGAATTAATATAAACTATTTAAAACTAATAGAAGAATGTTATTATTAAAACAAATAAAAGTTAGTTATACGTTATCACACTCGTTTACACGTACACCAATTCTCTTTATAAAATTACACACTATCAATAACATCTATAAACAAAATATATACGAGATTCTAAAATCAATAAAAAATTATATATTTTAATTTTACGATATTATATTATAATAAAAACTAAATTATACACAACAAAATAATTATAAAATATAATATGTAAATTATCAAATTAAATTATATTAAAAATATAAAATTATATTTAAAATATTAAAAATTAGCAAACCACTTTTCATATTCTGGAACGTCTTTTTCGTTGATTTTTTGTTCCTTTTTTGGTTCCCAATCTTTATGTGACTATAAAACGTATTAAAAAACCATAAACCATTATATTTACCTTCATAAAGCTGATTACAGGCTCAGGTTTGAATGACTTCTCTGGCTTATGTTGCTTTTTCGATATGAAAGGAGCTTGGATGGTCATACTTTTTAGTGCTTCCTATAAAAATAGTTAATAATATATAGTTACCCAATCGAAGTTACTCAAATAGGGATGTAGCTTGATTTGTTTTAATTTATATAGTCTATTCAGTAAGTTTTTATTAAGCATGCATAGGATGAAATTTTTGAATTCTTTGTCTTTGCAGAAGCTTGGGAATGAAACGTCACTAATTTTTGGGTAAAGTTAAGAGTAATTCTTACCTATTTATAATAGCAAGGTAAACATTCATTGGGTCTTCTTCATTTTCTCCAAATGGTACACCTCCGCAAACAAATTCATACATACATATGGAAGCTGACCAAAAATCAACTGAGAAAGAGTAACCCTCACCGTAAATAACCTCGGGAGCCATATAGTGAGGGGTTCCAATAATTGTAGCTGTTCTATCGACGATATACTTTGCAGTACCAAAGTCAATAAGTTTAATGTACCCCTATAATAAGTTATATTTGATAAATTTAACACTATTCTTACATTGTCTAAAACCATAATATTCTCAGGCTTAATATCTCTATATATAAACTTCCTTGAATGAAGGTAGTCTAATGCAAGCATTATGGAAGAACCATAAAATACGTTTTGTTTTTTGTTTAGTAGACCAATTTCTCTTATTACATCGAAGAGTTCCTGACCCTGGACATATTCCATTAAGAAGTAGATGTATTTTGAATCTTTCAGACTCTTTACGAGTTTTACTATGAATGGATGGTCAACTTGTAATAATATCTTCCTTTCCATCTCAAAGTTTTTATGCATCTTTTCATAATCTATTTGCTTTTTAGATACTGCCTTCAAAGCATATTTAAAATTATTCTTATCTAACTGTACTAGAATAACGTAGCCATAACTTCCATTTCCTAAGGGCTTTATCACTGTTAAATTTTTCAATTCAATACTATTATCTTGGAGGTAAAGATGATTGACTAAGTAATTTTTAAGGTTTTCATCAAGAATATTTTGAAAGTTATCTTTTTCTAAGACATATAGTGTTACACTGCCATTGGCTATTGCAGTGGCTGATCTAGGTTCTTTAAAAAATAAGGCTCGCTCTCCGAAGTACTCGTGCTTATTGAGTGTTCTTTGATATTGTTTATTGATGAATATGTCAACTTTACCCTTTTTTACTATGTAAAATCTGGACCCTTCTTCGTCTTGGTTGATGATAGCTTTTCCGTTTTCTATTTTTTGCTTTTTAAGTGTTTGGATGAGTAGATTCTTTTTGGTTTGTGGAAGTTGCTGAAATATTGGTACTTTATTGATAGACTCAAGGATTTTTCCTCTGCTAAGTATAGTAGAAAGCGATCCTCCTAGTACTTTAACAAAATTATCCATATCAGCAACACATAACAAGCAATCTGGGTCAGCGATAATATCAAAGTTTTTCTTGGATTCTTCGTTCTTAACTAGTTCTTCTTCAAATAATATTTCCCCTCTTTGGGCAATGACTTGTTTTGTTTCTTTCTAATAAAATTATAATAAATAAATATACATTAACCAAGTTTCCTTCAGCCACTACAACTAACTTTGAAAGAGTATTGTAGCCAGAAGCAAAAACGACATCCATTTTATTATACTTTGCAATAGTGAAACACTCAAAGGATTTTTCTATTGAACTTGTTTCGATATTGGTAAAATTCTTTGATTTCTCAAAAGCCATTGTAATGATATTGAAGAATATTATCTCTCTAAACTTTACTCCTATTACCATTTTTAATGTATCAATCGTTATTGCATATAAAGTTGTTGTCGTCTTAGCTATGACATCCATTGTTCGATTAGTTTCTAGTAAGATAGATATCTCTCCGAATGTGTCACCTTTTTTTAATGTACGGATAACTTGGCTCTTAGAAATACAGTCGACTTCTCCCTCTTTTATTATATAAATACAACTTGCGGTTTCACCCTCTAAAATTATTTATAAAATCAATTTTGTTAAAAATTATAACTTACGTTTTACAATAGTTGCCTTAGCGTCATAAATCTCTTTAACCAAATTCATACAAAGCATAGTCTTCAAGTCATTCTCAAGATGATCTAAACGTTAAATGTTTACTTACCTAAAGAAGGGATTGATTTAATAAACTGCTTGCTTTCGTTAAAATTTGCCTCATTCAACGAGTCAACAATTTGTTTGAACTTAGTTCTCTCAAGACAGTAAAACACGCTCTTAACATTCGCTTTTATCGTTCCTGATCTTGGACTACAATGTAAAAGGGCTAACTCTCCGAAGCTTTCACCAGGAAGTATATTCTTAATGAGCTTATCATCTATAAAAAGGGAGACTTCTCCTTCTTTCAAAATGTAGAAGTAATCACCAAATGAGTTTTGTTTAAATAAAATATTGCCTTTTTCAATAGTTCCTGTACTCATTTCTTTTATTAGATGATCTCTTTAGATAAATTTAGATGTTTATTTACTTTGTTTTATTATCTACTGACCGCATAAAAAAGTGTTTTTTCAAACAATCATTTATTAAGGTAGCATCATTGCCTTCACTATTATTATTTTTGATAATAGTTATATTATCCTTTTCTATAATGTTCTTTTTGTTTAAATCTGTCGCTTTTGTTTTGATATTTCCTTTTCTTATATTTTCCTATATGTAAATTAAGCAAATTTAAATATTAAGAACATACAACTTTCAAATCTTTATTAGAGTCTGAAGGGGTACCCGTACTTTTTACTGAATCAGATTTATCAGTTGATTTGCCGCCTTCTGAGCCAAATTCAGTTGGATTAGACTGTTTAACACCCATTACGTTTTAATAATTAAAATTATATAAATAAATATTATAATTATAAATACTATTTGATAAAATTAAAACTAAACTTTTTAAATTAATAACAATTAAATAAAAATGGATCAATCCAGAATCTCAAATCTTTCGATAAACTCTCACCAATCAGGAAGTACATTTATTTTACTTTAAATAACATACTAATCATTCTAATAATTATTAGATTCCCAAAATATTGAAAGGATTATCTCCTTAGCAGGAAAATTAAACTCTATTCAAGTATTAACTTTATAAAATTAAGCAAGGATTAAAAAATGAAAAAAACCAAAGATTCGAAAAACTAGCAAGCTGTATGGAAGAAACCAACCAAAAGTTGGAAGACCTAAACCAAATGAGTCATAATAACTTTACAACAACAAAAAATGAAGTAATATTATTATAATAATTAAATGTAATTTATGGTAGCTTAATCAAATTATCTCTAAAGTTGAAGCTGAAAACAATAAATTTGAAAGTATATATGACCAAAAAATCCAATATTTGTCTACTTTAGAAGAGAAAGTAGTTGAGAAATTCGAAGAGGAGACAAAGGTAAGTTATTTTCTAATGAATTAAATAGTATAGACGAGAGACAGAAAGAAAGGCAATTTTACTAATTGATGAAAGATATAACTTTTTGAAGAATGAAATCGTAAAAGAAACAAGAAATCGAAATGAAAGCTTAGAAAACTTCCAAAAAATTATAGAAGTAAGATAAAAACTATATAAATTTATTTATTTACATAATTTTAGTCAGATATCCCAAAAGTAGAGGAACTCTTAAAAGAAGAACAAAACGAAATGGTTGAAATGGATAACGCTATCAATAAAAAACTTGACGACGAAGCTCAAAGGTAAACATATATTCTTAAATAATCACAGACTTATTAACGAAGTTATAAACGAAAGAAAGGCTCGCGAAGAGACTGAAGAAGCCTTATTAGAAATGTTAAAGTCTATGATTAACGCTATGAAAAACCAATTGGAAACAGAAAAATCACAAAGGCAGTCAACTCAAGAGTATTTAATAAACTTATTGGATGATATCTGTACAAAGATTGCGAAGGCAAATGATCTTATTTAGATTTTATAGAAATTTACTTATTTAAATTTTTTTATTTTTAATAATGATAATAAATAATTATTTTAAATTTATATAATAACTATAATAGAATTATATAGTATTATGTAATGTAATAATAATGTAATAATAATGTAATATAATGTAATAGTAATGTAATTGTATCGCAATTGAAATATAATAATTATAAGATTATATGAAAATAAGATTGTATTATAATATTTAATATCATAAATTAAATTAAAATGAGATTTCTCAAACAGTTATAAAAGTAACAAATAACACAAATATACATATGCGTAATAATTACAAATAAATACATAACTACAAATACTTCTATATAACTCATTCTTTTATTTTTTACTAATTAAATTATCCATTAAATTTTGAATTTAATTTTGTCTTAATTTTGTATGTAATTTTTGTATGTAATTGCTATTAAGGGAATGAAATTGAATCAATCAAAATATTACGGAGAAGCAATAATACTTTATCTATGTTTATAAACAAATTTGCTTATTAGGAAATCAAATTTGACATTCTCACAGAATGTTTATTCATATTTAGAAAGTAATATAATAAGCTAAAATTACAACATTTATGGTTGAAATTTTAATTTATAATAAATTTTATGTTAATTTTATGTTTATTTATTGTTGACTTTATGTAAAATATAATATTTAAGTAATTTAATTTTTTATATTTAAATATACAAATACTCCAATATGAAAAAGATTGAAATAATTGCTAATATAGATAATAAGAACTCATATAAATTTGAGGCTAATTACAATATAACAATGAGAGATGTAAAGAAAATAATTCAAACTACAGCTGATTTAGATTTTTTTAAAATAAATATAAAGCGCGGAGAGAATGACTATACATTTAGTGATACTAACTTGAATATACTCTTTCCTAATGAAAACGTTATTGATCTTGCTTTTTCGACTGATTCAATGAAAGAAGAAGAACGAAACGAGTACGCCTATTTCAACTTAGGAAACTTTTGCTACTATCATCAAAATAAATTTCCATATTTTTACTGCTTTAGCTGTGCTCGATCTATTTGTTCGGAATGTGCTAAAAGCAACGATCATCAAAATCATAGTATATTTGATAAACATGATTATCTTCAGAACAGTAATACATTAGTAAAGGATTTACTCTCTGACTTCGATATCAATCATAGACCAATCAATTTTGATGATGCCAAAAATAATATTTCCTTAAAATTTAAAGAAATGGAATTTATTCTTAAGGAAATACAAAATAAAATATTTGAAAGCTTAGAGACGTATAAAAATGCTTATGAAAGTTCATTTACTAATTTAAAAATAAATGTGTCATTGATTAAGAATCATTGTGAGACAGGTATTAATGAACTAAAGAAATTGTTGCATATTCAAGACATTATGTTAAGTGATGAGCTATTTCTTGCATTTGATCGAAGAATCAAAAATATTGCTGAAGAAAGATCAAGAATTTGTAAAGATATTAATGACATAAATGATTTTTATGACAATAAAGAGATTGTTGAAGTATTCTATAAATCTTGTGAAGATTTAAAAGACTATCTAATGAGAAAGTTAAAAGCTAACATTTTTGAAGATATGGAGAAAAAAACTAAAAGTAGTATTATAGACACTATATCAAAAGAGGAAGTACATAAAAATATTCTAAGTAATGTACACGATATAGCAACTCCAATTCATCACAATAAAAAACCCAAAGAAATTATTGAAGACCCTAAATGCTTGTCTCAGTTTTCAATAAAATCTGACTTAGGATTTAATTCTGAATTAAAACCATCTAAAAGTATAATGAAATGTATTCCAGACTCAAACAAAATAAGTATTTTCGATTACAACACTCTAGAAATAAAAACAAAAAATGTAGAAATCTCAAACTTAATCATACATGGAGGAAAGTTCCTAAATAACTCTGCTACGGTAAATATTGGTGATTCAATCTATATTTCAGGAGGTGAGAATATTGTAGGCGGCTTATCCGGCTCTTTCGGATTATCAGGCTCGTCAGAGTCGGCTAGCACTCCTACCTCCTTGTTTTTGATTTACAATAGTGAAACTAATCAATTAAAGCGTTTAAATGATATGATTACTCCTAGACATTCTCATTCAATTTTAAATCATAAAGAATTTTTATACGCAGTAGGTGGACACTCCACACAGTCCTGCGAAAGATTTAGTCTAAAAAACTATAAATGGGAAGAATTATCAAAACTTAATTCAGAAGAAAGGCAAAGACCAATTCTTTATGCAAATTCAACCAATTCAGGCAATACTTTTTTGTATGCTTTCTTCGGGTATAAAGTAGGGAAGTACTTAGATTCAATTGAACGTATAAATCTAAATAGTCCTAAAAGTTTAAATAGTAATGCTAAATGGGAGATAATACCTACGATACGAAATGTTTTTGATGTTGAGAGTATGTATATGATTGGAGCTGGTATTGTTCCTGTTGGCAAAGATGAAATAATATTATTCGGTGGAAAAACCAAAGATATTACAAAAAAGACTGCAATTAGATACAATTTCTCTATATATACTTTATCAGATGTTACCGGCTTCGAGTTAGAAGAGCCTTCTTTCTTTAATGAATCATCATTAATTTATTTAACAGATTTTATTTGGGGTCACTTTAACGAAGCAAATGATAGTATATTAATAGTAGAAACAATTCCTCATTAATGAATTGTATTGATTAAAAGATATTAAACAACAAGTCAATTAATAGATAAATCATTAACATTAGATAAATTTTTTTTACTTTTCTTTAATTTCTCTAATGTTTTATTATTATAATATTGTTTTAATATAATATTGTTATATTTTAATTATATTAAGTAATTTATATAATTATAATACTTATTGAATTGTAATTATATTTATAAAATTAATTATTTAAAAATTACTTACTTAAATGTCCAAAAACTTAATTGAAAACAAGAACAATCTCAATCAAGACAACTCAGAAATATATTATTCTCAACAAAATTTGAGTCAAAATAATAATAAGTCAATAAAAGGTGTAAATAACAAAGACATAATCGAAATCATTAATAAAATATCAATTTCATTTACAACGCTTAAATTTAATGAAGTGATTTCCCTAGTAAGCGAACTTTTTCCTGAAGTATGTTATTAATATAAACTTTTAAATTATAGTTTTGGATCAGTCACCCTAAACTTCACTTTTGTATGATAAAATTTCATTTCCTGGAGCTGTTTAAATGTAATATGATAAAAGAGGCCAATCAACTTTATTTCAGTTTTATTGTCCCGTATATTTCTGATAAGGTATTTAATTAGTTTATTATACTTGCATATTTAGTTTGTTTAACACATCATAATTGATTTTATTTTAATTTTAATAGAATCATGACAGCAAAGACCAGAAGAATGATAAATTCCTATACCTAATGTCGTCTCTTAAATATTA
>Ga0100380_10003989_pt1 | contig 15535 bp, 13 predicted proteins | sample CryGeymeta201504_FD_80417 | JGI IMG/M metagenome (GOLD analysis project Ga0100380, IMG submission 80417) | Groundwater microbial communities from Crystal Geyser aquifers in Utah, USA - Crystal Geyser metaG 2015-04 | ecosystem: Environmental > Aquatic > Deep subsurface > Groundwater | place... | reverse complement strand
GGAATTATTAATAACCTCTCAAAATAGCCTTATTAAAAGTTATAAGCACAAAATAAGATACCTTACTGATTTAGTGACACAAGCAGTAGCTTGATGGAGATAAAATAGTAAAGTCAAACTAATGACTTTTAATTCTAAGAAATCAATTCTCTCATTTTCTATTTTCTTTTCTATTTTACTGGGAGTATTTTTAATGATTCCTTCTTTTAGTTTTGCACAAAAAACAGATAAAGATGGCTGGGAAATAGCAACTGAAGAAGACCTTGCGCCAAAAATAGATACAACTATTATAGAAAGAAAAGCTCTTTTAGCTTATGGTGGAGATTCTATCCGAATAGCAAGTATTGAAGGAAAGTTAGGTGTTTTGAATGATACAAATGCCACTATTGTTCCTTTTCAATATGAAAAAATAAGTTTTTTTGAAGGCGAAGATTCTACCTGTACACGCTGGGAAGGCACTTTATTGGTTCAAAGTAGAGGAAAATATGGCGTTTTGGATGCAACAGGAAAACCACTTACAGCACTTTATGAAAAAATTGAATTTATGCCCGAAACCTGTCAGAGTGCAAGTGGAAAAACAAAAGTAATGCTATTTTATAGTAAAGGAAAAGTAGGTCTAGCAGATGCCTACGGAAATGTAGTTATTCGTCCTTCGTATGATGAAATTGAATTTATAAAATACTACATTACACGCTACGGAGATACAGCTAGAATTGAAAGAGTACTAAAACCTGAGTTAATTACAGCCAAAAAAGCAGGAAAATACGGACTTTTTGACCTTCATGAAAATGTTCCTCTTTTGCGTTCAGAATATAATGCGATTGATTATTTACAAGATGTAAAAATAGAAGAAAAGAAAAAAACACATTCGACACATATCTTAAAAATAAAACAAGGAACAAAATACGGATTCATCACTTTGCACAATAAAGCAATTTTAGTTCCTCAATACGACTATTTAGGAGAGTTCTCTACTGAAAAAGGAAAAACAACAGGAAAAGCAGAAGAATTAATTGCTTTAGTTCAAAAAGATGGAAAATGGGGTTGGATAAATTTGGAAGGAAAAGAAGTAATAAAAGTAAATTATGACACAGCCGAAGCATTTAGAAAAGATATTGCTTTTGTTAGAAAAGGTAGAAAATGGACAGCTATTGACCGAAAAGGAAAGCAAACATTAGAAGATTCGTATGAAGAAATAAAATATTTAGCTTTAGAAACCGAACAAAATGCTTTCTTCAAAACGCTTATTATAGCCAAGCAAAAAGGAAAATACGGAATTTTGGATATTGAAGGCAAAACACTTCTCAATTTTGAGTATGATAAACTTACCTTCGTACCTGAAAAATTTGGCTTTAATGTTGAAATAAATGGAGAAGAAAAATTTGTAAACTTGAAAAGGAAATAAATATATTTTTAAACACAGAGTTTAACAAAGAAAAATAAATTATTAGATTATTTTCAATAAAAAAGCGATTATCAATTTTTTAATTGGTAATCGCTTTTTTTAAATATCTATAAAAGAAAGATTCGTTTTGCTTATTTATCTTCCCAGTTACCGACAGTAGAAACTTCATTCAAAGAACCAAAACGTAAGAATTTTGTACGACGATTAAGGCTTTCGTCAGAACGTTCTGGATTAACTGGAAATTGGTCAATTACTTCGATATAATCTGCCATAATATCTGTTTTTCCTGTTGGTTTTTTCTCTACAAACAGTTTAAACTGTTTGTTACCTTTTCCAGGGATATATTCCATGCTATCCAAGTTGAAAGTAGGTACTCCATTTTCAAAAACACTATTGATTGCAGGAATTGTACCTAGCGTATCATAAATAGTACGAACACTATCACCTAAATAATAAGTTTCAAGTGTCCGAATTTTGTCTTTAGGAATTACAATTTCTCTTTTACTAACATTATAAATAACACCGTCTTTCATAAATTGCTCTAAAGAATCCCAACTCGCAGCATATTTTCCATAACGGAGTTGATAGGTTTTTTGAGCTTCACGAATAATTTTGAGGCGTTCGATGACACGCTCTTCAGATTCGGCAATAAGGCGTTCTTGTTCTATACTCGTTTTGATGGTATCTACAAGGGCATAACCAAGTCCAATAGCACACATCCAAAAGAAAAGAGTAAAAATGGTTCGTTTTTTCATGTTGTAAGAGAAATAAATTTTGAAATCCAGTATATGACTGTAAATTTCGTTATTTTATTGATAAATTAAAATATTTTTTGCACTTAAACCTATAATGCGAAACCTTATAGGTTTAAATTATAATTAACTAACATAAGCTACACTTTTGATAGCTTCGATAGTACGTTTTACGTTTGGCAAAACAGCTTCAATAAGCGTTGATGCATAACTCAAAGGCACATCCATAGAATTTACTCTACGAATAGGGGCATCTAAATAATCAAAAGCGTGGCGTTGAACATTGTAAGTAATATCAGTTGCAATAGAAGCAAGTGGCCAAGCCTCCTCTACAATTACCAAACGATTTGTTTTCTTTACAGATTTGATAATGGCAGCATAATCAATCGGACGAACCGTTCTTAAATCTATTATTTCAACTGAAATACCTTCTTTTGCTAATTCTTCGGAAGCTTCTTGAGCTACTTTCAAAATTTTACCAAAAGAAACGACTGTTACATCCGTTCCTTCACGTTTTACATCAGCTACGCCCAAAGGAATCAAATATTCTTCTTCTGGAACTTCGCCTTTATCGCCATACATCATTTCAGACTCCATAAAAATAACGGGGTCATTATCACGAATAGACGATTTGAGCAAACCTTTTGCGTCATACGGATTAGCTGGAACAACCACTTTTAACCCCGGTGTATTGGCATACCAATTTTCAAAGTTTTGAGAGTGCTGTGCGCCTAACTGTCCTGCATTTCCTGTTGGTCCACGAAAAACAATCGGTGCGCCATACTGTCCTGCTGACATAGCCAATGTTTTGGCTGCCGAATTGATTACTTGGTCGATAGCCACTAATGAAAAGTTGAAAGTCATAAATTCGATAATCGGACGCAAGCCGTTCATGGCTGCTCCAACGCCAATTCCTGCAAAACCAAGTTCGGCAATCGGTGTATCAATAACACGCTTTTCGCCAAACTCTTCTAACATTCCTTGACTGACTTTGTACGCTCCATTATATACAGCTACTTCTTCTCCCATCAAAAAAACGCTTTTATCACGACGCATTTCTTGGTTCATGGCTTCACGTAGGGCTTCTCTAAATTGAATTACTCGCATAGGTTCTGTAAGTTTTTATGTTATGAGCTAGTATCCTCCTAATTATTTATTATGAAAATAAATAGCTGATGTGTTTGTGTCTGTTTTTAGATAAAATTTCGTTTGTAATGGTAAATTTACAGAATATAGCCAAATAAGAAAATAAAATGTGTGTCTTTATTTACAATATTTACGATTTGACGGCTTTTGTTCTTTGATAATCCATTTTTTGAGGAAAAGTAACAAATTATTTTTATTTTTTTTTGGGAAATAATGTCGCTTGAGAGGACACAAGCAACGGCTTTTTCTTATCCGAATTATTGATAAAAAGAAATTTTATCTTGCAAGTTATTTTCTTCAAAGTATTCTTGTAGTTCTTTGATTTCTGAAATAGTATATTTGTCCTTTATTATCTTGAATCTTTTTATTTTTCCATCCTTTGAAGAACTAAAAAAGTCTAATTGTTCTATTTCTGATACTCGGAACTACTAAAAGAGTTTTAAGTAATTCATTTTGTTCTTTGAGTATAAATTCATATTTGTTCCCTTTCTTCTCCTCTGCTTCTATTACTCTTTCTAAGTGCTGCTTTACAGGAATTTCTTTCAATGTAAAAGGCTGATTGCAATGACTAAAAGCCATATAATTCCAAGAATCCAATAAAGAAGCAGACTTACACGCTCCACAGATGACAATTTCATTTCCTTCGTTGCTTTCTTCTTCTAAAAAACTTTTGTGTTTTTTGTTTTGCTTGATAATTTGTGGGAATGCATCGTAGTGGTAGAAGTTGTCCCTGTTATATTATGTATTGTAGCTAGGGCGCATCTCAAAATATCGTTTTTAGGGAAAAGGCTTGCTTTGTCCTAAACTAGCTGTTTGTATCAAAAAAAATACCTATGGAAGGAAAAGGCTTGCCTTTTCCCTACAAAAGCGACACCCGAAGAGCAGCGTAGCTAATTTGTTATGCACCCGACTCAAATGCAGCCACTAACAAGGTTTTAAAAAATAGTAGGGTACAGTACCATTCCCTACAACTATAAAATTAATCAAGCGACATCTTGAGATGCACTCTGTAGCTATATTTATTGTACGCTCAAAATTTTCTTATATCTAACTTCATCATTTAAGACTTCAATCGCTGCTTTCATATCCAAATCATCATCAAAAGTAGCTTCCATTTGTCCTCTTTCCAAATAATAACGAGTAGCAATTTCTCGCTCTAAAAGTTCCATAATTTCAGCTTTATGATTACGCAAATCATTTTCTTTATTGTGTGCAATTCCCTTTTTAAACTCCTCAATTTTGGGTTTGAGAGTTTCATAGGAATCTTCTTTTTGAGCTACTTCTTCCAAATCTTTTATCATTTTCTCTACTTTAGTCGTATAATCATATTCTTTAGCAGAAAGCCATTTTACAAAATCATCATATTCTGCATCAGTCAGATTAAATTTCTTTGCTTCTGCAATTTCTTTATGTTCAAAATGATATTTGTTAGCATAATCAAACAAAAGACCTTTCATAAATAATGTTTGTGTAATAGGTGCATATCTATCATGTTCGATAGAAATATCTGGTTTTACACCACCACCATCATACACCAAACGACCAGCAGCCGTTTTGAAAGGCATACGAAGTGAATCAGACACTTTTCCTACACTTCCATCTTCGTTTCTATGAGCATAATCAATAGCTTGAATACATCTTCCACTCGGAATATAATATTTTGCTATCGTAACTTTTAGCTTTGAATTGTATGAAAGCGAACGAGTAGCCTGCACAAGTCCTTTTCCATACGTATTTTCTCCAATCAAAACTCCTCTATCGTAATCTTGAATTACTCCAGAAACAATTTCGGCAGCCGATGCACTTGTTCCACTTGTCAAGACGACTAAAGGAATTTGTGTATCTGTTGCTTCTGAAAGTCCGTTGTAAGTTTTGTTCCAATCTTTTACTTTTCCTTTTGTGCTTACAATTTCTTTTCCTTTTTCTACAAAAATATTAGAAATCTTGACTGCTTCATCCAAAAGCCCCCCTGGATTTCCTCGTACATCAAAAATAATTTTTTCTGCCCCTTTTGCTTTTAAAGCCAATAAAGCATCATTTACTTCTTTGCTCGCATCACGAGTAAAATCAGTTAGTTTTATCATTCCAATATCCTCTGTTACCATTCCATAATAAGGAACATTATAAGTTTGAATTTTTTCTCTCGTAACTGTAATATCAATGGGTTTTTCATTTCCGTAGCGTTTTATAGAAAGCACTACATCTGTTTTTGCTTGTCCTTTCAAAAGCTGACTTGTTTGGTCATATGTTTTGTCTTCTAATGAAATTCCATCAATAGCAACAATTTCATCTCCTACTTTTATTCCTGCTTTATCGGCTGCAAAACCTTCTAAAGGCATTGTAATCAAAATTCTACCATCTCTAGTTCCTACTTGCGCTCCGATTCCACTATATTCGCCCGTTGTCATGGTGCGATAGTCTTCAATTTGGTCTTCTGAAATGTAGTTGGTATAAGGGTCTAATGATTCCAACATGGCATCAATACCTGTTTTCATGAGTTTTGCAGGGGTTACATCATCAACATACCACGTATTTACTTCTTTAAAAAGGGTAGCAAAAATATCTAAGTTTTTAGCAATCTCAAAGTATTTTTCACTTGGATTATAAAAAGCAGAGCCTGTAATAAAGACTATTAAAAGTCCTGCAATACCATATTTGAATTTCTTTTTGAATCTTGACAATTTTAATTTCATAGAAAGAGTATATATAAGTTTTTAGTAAATTTTCTTTTTTTTGATAGAATAAAAAATAATTGAATTTCTCAATAATAAGCACAAATAAATATCCATTTTTACATTCTATAATCTAATATACAGAAAAAACATAAGTTTCGTTGCGACAAAGAGATTGTTTAGTGAAATTTAAGAATCTGTTTTGTATTCGGTCTGCCTTCGGTACTGACCTAAATGGTTAAATTTTAGCTATACTGCAATGCCTCATCTTTCAACGAGCTATATTTTATAGTCATAATATCTAAAGGATAATTTTGATTGAGTTTCCAAGGAATTTTTGAGCCTTGTTTGGGTAGAGCATCAATCGAACGCAAAACATACGACGAATTAAAATCAAGAATAGGCTCATTATCAAACGTATCTTCAAGTTCTTGTTCCAAATGTGGCGTACAAACTTCATACTCCTTTTTCTTCATGTGATTGAGCAAACGACACACATACACACACGTCAAGTCCGTTTTGAGTGTCCAAGAAGCATTCGTATAACCGACACAAATTGCCATATTCGGAATATCTGAAAACATCATTCCACGATACATATAATGGTTGGGTAATTCTAGCCTTTTATTGTCTTTTTTGAGCGTTATTCCACTCATAATATCCAATTTTAAGCCTGTCGCTGTTACTATCAAATCAGTTTTTATTTCCTTTCCAGATTTTAATAAAATTCCTTTTTTAGTAAATTTTTCAATGTTATCCGTTACAATTTCGGCTTTCTTTTCTTTGATAGAATCAAAAAGGTCATTATCAGGAACGAGACAAAGACGCTGTTTCCAAGGGTCGTATTTTGGTGTAAAGTGTTTATCTACATCATAATTTTTTCCTAATGTTTTGCGAGTTTGTTTTTTGATATATTTTTTGACAAAATTTGGTTTATTAATGGCTAGTTTGTAAAAGAATAAACTAAACAATACATTTTTCCATCGATTAAATTCGTAAGCAATTTTTGAAGGAAAGATTTTTCTAAAAAAATCAGCAATTTTATCTTTTGAGGGTTGAGAAATAATATAGGTAGGCGAACGCTGCAACATCGTTACTAATTTTGCTTTTTTGGCAAGTTCTGGAACGAGCGTAACAGCAGTTGCACCACTTCCAATCACAACGACTTTTTTGTTTTGATAATCAATATCAGAAGTCCATTTTTGAGGGTGTACAATCTTTCCTTCAAACTCATTAAAACCCTCAAAATCAGGTGTATAACCTTCATTATAATTGTAATACCCACTACACATCAAAAGAAAATTACAAGAATAATGTATCGTTTCATTCGTTTTTGTTTCTTGAATTTCTATGTTCCAAATTTTATCTTTTGAAGACCAATTTGCAGAAACCAACCTTTTATTAAACTGAATTTTTTTATCAATTCCTTCATCTATTGCCGTCTGACGAATGTAATTTAGGATAGAAGAACCATCTGCAATCGCTTTGGTTTCCTTCCAAGGACGAAACGCATAACCCAATGTGTACATATCCGAATCAGAACGAATACCAGGATAACGAAACAAATCCCACGTTCCACCAATGGCTTCTCTCATCTCCAAAACAGCATAAGAACGGTCTGGACAGCGAGTCTGAACATAATGTGCAGCTCCAACTCCTGAAAGTCCTGCTCCGATTATTAAGACATCGAAATGATTATTATGAATAGTATCTTTATTTTGGATATTCATTCAAGTCTTTATTTTGTGTTTGTTTTTTGTGTTGGTACTATTAACTTGGGCGCATCTCAAAATGTCGTTTTTAGTAGGGAAAAGGCTTGCCTTTTCCCTACGTAATACAAATTGACTAAGCGACATCTTGAGATGCACCCATTAACTTTCAGTTTTTAAATTAGTTTATTTTTCGTAAAATAGAATTTTTCCAAAAAAACATTGATAATCTGTTGATTAAAAATAATTGTTGTTGTTGTTTTACTTTTTAAGAGTATTTAAAATTCGTGTATCAAAAAAATGTTTGTACTTTTATTTTCCAAAAAATAAAGTCTTGCTGTTTTAATTTTTATAAAAAAACTGTATCTTAGTTTTGATTAGGAAGAAGAAATAAATAAAGTTTACAACTTATTTTGTGTCTTCGTTTGCTCAAAAACAAACAAAACACTTCCTCAGAAGTATGATTTATGCAGCAATTCCCAATATAACACGATTTTGATCTAAAATCGAAAGTTTAGGTGTTTTTTAGCTAAAAAAATTAACGTTTAAGAGAGTTTAAAGTCCTTTTTTCAAATTATTAAGCCCTTTATTAAGCCCTTTATTAAGCCCTAAAAAGACGTTTTGTTGCTAATTTAATTTACATTGGGAATTGCTTTGATTTATGTGCTTTTATCAGGCTTTTATCAGGCTTTTGAGGAAGCGTTTCGTTCAGTTCTAAGGAATTGAACACACGCACAAAGAAAAATTCTAGATGTATATCTTATTTAATTTCTACCCCTTAGAAATTAAGAAATTAAGAAATTAAGAAATTAAGAAATTAAGAAATTAAGAAATTAAGAAATTAAGAAATTAAGAAATTAATTTACTTCTTTTTTAACAAAATAATCTATTCTCAAGTTAGGTAAAAGTTCTGTTTCGGATTCTGTACAGAAAATAAAATTTATTGAATTTATTGAATTTATTGATGCAATAAATTTAAAAACAGATTTATAACATGTAGCTAGAATAAAATTAGGCTTTTTTATTGCTTTATTTTATACGAATTGTGCAAATTTTAATTATTTCAAACCACCAAGAGCCAATGCCTTTTAACCCTAGATTTAGTTTAAACTAGGTTTATTTAATCACTCAAAAATCACTACAAACAATGTCCACAACAAATTCAGCCAACTCAACTACCAATCACGAATCACAAACTTTCGGTTACATTAAAGATGATAACGTTTATTTAAAAGGCTACAGCGACAGACCAGACCGACAAATCGGAGTAGTCAAAGAAAGTCCAGAAGCCAGTATTGCTTATTTTGAAGACCGTTATCAAAAATTATTAGAGAAAGTAGAAGAAGTAGCAGAAGCTATCGAAGAATCTCAAAACAAAGGCTCGTATCTTATGAAACTCGTTCATATTAGAGAATCTTTAGAAACTTACAATGCCATTGGCGATTATACAGCCGTAGAAAGACGAATTTTAGAATTGGAACAAGGAATTGAAGATTATATTTCTGAAAACAGGGTAAAAAACACAGAAATAAAAACAGCTTTATTAGCAGAAGCACAAAAACTCAAAGACAGCGACGACTGGGAAGAAGTTTCTGAATACCTCAAAGACCTCAAAATGCGCTGGATACGAACAGGAAGCGTAGGCGAAGAAGATGAGGAAATGTCAGAAGAATTTGATAGATGCTTAGATGTATTTTTTGAACGCAGAAAAGCCTTTTTTGATAATGAAAGAATTATCAATGACGAGCGAATCTTGAAATACAAACGCATTAGTAACAAAGTTAGAAAGCTCAATTATCAGAAAGAAAAAACGCCTGAAATGCGTCAAGAGGTAATTGATTTGCAGAAAGCATGGAAAGAGGTGGGCGTAATTCCGAAATGGAAATACCTCAAGTTATATAGAAATTACAAACGAGAAGTTGATATTTTCTTCGGAAATCCTGAGCAAAGCAATGATAATTATGGTTCGTATCGTCAAGAGCCACCTGTTCCTACTACTCCAGAAGGAATCTTGGAAGCTAAACGCAAACTGACCGAAGAAGTAGAAGAAATTGCAAGTCAATTTGAAAATGTACATTTGAATAATGTAAAAACCAAACAAGTACAATGGAAAAAAATGGGAATCATCAGAAATAATGACGAAGACCGTTTACTCAACAACCGTTTTCATGCTGCTTGTAGTGAGATTTTTACGCATGTATTTTTAGAAAATGATGCAAAACAAAACTTTGATGGGTATGAAGAAAAAACTGGTTTCGAACAGTTGAAGCTCAAAATCAAACTTATCAAAGACAGTATTAGAGAAGAAGAACCAAAACTTCAACAAATTGCCAAAAATATTCCTCAAGATAGTTACGGCAGACCTATGTTTGATAGAAATGAACCTTCGCATGCGCCTGTTCGCTCCCAATATATGAACCTTTTGAACGTAATCCGAACTAAGAAAAGATTGTCTAAAAAGTTTCAAAATCAACTCAATAGTAGCTATAATTTCTAGTAGCGTAGCCTTTAAAAATGTAGCGTAGCCTTTAGGCTGCGAAAAAATGTACCGTACACTTTAGTATGCGAAACGTATTTTATAAAAAAATGAATATTCCAACTACCACCAAACTCACGCAATCCGAAAAAACTGGACAAGGGGGCTTGGTGGTTACTTCTTTAGAAAACCTTATTCAATGGGCGAGATTGTCTTCTCTTTGGCCTATGACTTTTGGTTTGGCATGTTGTGCTATCGAAATGATGGGTACTTATGCTCCTCATTATGATTTAGATCGTTTTGGCGTTTTTCCTCGTGCTTCTCCTCGTCAGTCTGATGTGATGATTGTAGCAGGAACAGTTACTTTCAAAATGGCTGATAGAATAAAACGTCTTTATGAACAGATGGCAGAACCTCGTTATGTAATTTCGATGGGAAGTTGTTCGAATTGTGGGGGCCCTTATTGGGAACACGGTTATCATGTCGTAAAAGGTGTTGATAGAATTATTCCTGTTGATATTTATGTGGCAGGTTGTCCACCACGTCCAGAGGCTCTTATTGGAGGGATTTTGAAACTTCAAGAAAAAATTCGTTCACAAGCTCCCACTCCCATAGGAATTTTGAATTTAAAAAATGGGTAAAAATATTTACTCTTAATTATGGACAAGAAATTAGGGTAAACGCACGAAACTTTTTATACTGCTTTCAGTATGTTTAAACACACTTTAACTATCAGAGTAAATTCAATTTACAAAGTTAAAAACTAGCTTGATTTGCTTTAAACGAGTACATTTTTTTTTCGTGCGTTTACCCTAACAAGAAATTGTTTTTACACTTTATTGTCTATTTTTTTTGTAATTTAGTTGCACATTAAAATTACTATCAAAAAAATCTATTCCAAAAAATGAGTTCTTCTAAGAAAATTTACAGAGACATTGCCAAACTTCAAAAAAAGGTTGAAATATGGAAATTTAATAATCAACCTGTAGTTTTTACAAATGGTTGTTTTGATATTTTACATTTAGGACACGTCGATTATTTAGAAAAAGCTGCTGAATTAGGTAAAAAACTCATTATTGGAGTAAATACAGATGCTTCTGTCAAAAAATTAGGTAAAGGAAAAGACCGTCCGATAAATGATGAGTATGCAAGAATGCGTATTTTGGCTGCTTTAGGTTTTGTTGATGCTGTGATTTTATTTTCAGAACCTACTCCTTTAGAATTAATAACGGCTCTAAAACCGAGCATTTTGATAAAAGGAAATGATTATTCCGTTGATACGATTGTAGGTGCAGATGTAGTTTTGAAAAATGGTGGAAAAGTAGAAACAATAGAATTAGTAGAAGGATATTCTACCACCAAAATTATTAATAAAATTTTAGGAAAATAATTTTTTTGTTTATTTCTTGATTTAGGTCGCTCGTGAGGACACGAGCAACGGCTAGTTTTAATAAATAAAACCCACGAATTTATTCGTGGGCAAATAAAATTAATCTCTTCTTCCCATCAACATAGAACCATAATAAAGAAGTGTTGCCAATGATGAAAGTGCAGCCACTACATACGTCATGGCAGCCCAAGAAAGCGCACTTTTTGCCATCGAATATTCTTGTGGATTAACTATATTTTCTTCTTTTATCCAGTTCAAAGCTCTTCTACTTGCATCAAACTCAACTGGCAAAGTAACAAAACTAAAAAGCGTCGAAACAGCCAACGCCAAAACTCCAGCAGCCAAAACATAAGGAAAATCAACAAAAATCAAAAGTCCTACACCAATCATCAATAAAAAAGGAGTAAAACGGTTGGTTGCATTCAAAACAGGAACCATTGCCGAACGAAAACCTAAAAAAGAATATGCCTTTGCATGTTGCAAAGCGTGTCCACATTCGTGAGCAGCCACAGCTACGGCAGCAGCATTGCGACCATGAAAAACGGCTTCACTCAAATTGACTGTTTTGTCACTTGGATTGTAATGGTCGGTCAGTCTTCCAGCAACAGAAAGTATTCTCACATCTCTTATTCCGTTGTTTTTGAGCATTCTTTCGGCTACTTCTGCGCCACTCATATTAGAAGCTAAAGGTGTTTGAGAATATTTTTTGAAGCGATTTTTGAACATATATTGTACGCCTAAACTTATTAAGCCTACAATGATTATTAATACATAACCTCCTGTCATAGTATAAAATTTTTAGTTGAAAAAATTAGTAAATCAAAATAATTAAAATATTGGTTACTTAAACGAAAATACAGAAAAGTTGTTTCTCTCTTGAACGATACAATTTCAAAATTGATGCAAAAAAAACAGTCAAAAATTGCTAAATTTGAAAAATAATTAATCCAAAATCAATAACCAAAAACAAATGTACGACACACTTCAACCCTTTTTAGAAAAGGAATTACAAGAAATAAAAGATGCAGGACTTTACAAAAAAGAACGCATCATCACAACGCCACAAGCAGCAGCCATCAAAACGCAAAGCACAGGCGAAGTAATCAATTTTTGTGCAAATAATTATTTAGGACTCTCTTCAAACCCTCGTGTGTTGAAAGCTGCCAAAAAAGCCATTGACACACATGGTTTTGGACTTTCTTCGGTTCGTTTTATTTGTGGAACACAAGATTTACACAAAGAATTAGAACGCAAAACTGCCGAATTTTTGGGAACAGAAGACTGTATTTTATATGCAGCAGCGTTTGATGCAAACGGTGGAATTTTTGAGCCCCTTTTGGGAGAAAATGACGCTATTATTTCAGATGCTTTGAATCACGCTTCTATTATCGATGGTGTTCGTTTGTGTAAAGCAAAGCGTTTTAGATATGAACACAACAACATGGCAGACCTTGAAAAACAACTTCAAGATGCTGATGCAGCAGGGGCAAAACATAAAATGATTGTTACTGACGGTGTTTTTTCGATGGACGGAACAATCGCCCAACTAGACAAAATTTGTGATTTGGCTGATAAATATAAGGCTCTCGTTATGGTAGATGAATGTCATTCGTCTGGTTTTATTGGAAAAACAGGACGAGGAACACACGAATACAGAAATGTAATGGGCAGAATTGACATCATTACAGGAACGTATGGAAAAGCTCTTGGAGGTGCTTCGGGTGGATTTACGGCAGCAAAAAAAGAAATTGTAGAAATACTTCGTCAGCGTTCTCGTCCTTATTTATTTTCAAATACGGTTGCCCCACCGATTGTAGGAGCTTCGATTGAGGTTTTGAATGTACTTATGGAATCTACGGAGCTTAGAGATAAATTAGAAGAAAGCACAAAATATTTTAGAGAAAAAATGACCAGAGCAGGTTTTGATATTGTGAAAGGAGAACATCCGATTGTTCCTGTGATGCTTTATGATGCGCCACTTTCTCAAAAATTCGCCGAACGACTTTTGGAAGAAGGAATTTATGTAATTGGTTTTTATTATCCTGTTGTTCCGAAGGGAAAAGCTCGTATTCGTGTTCAGATTTCGGCTCTGCATGAGCGTGAACACTTGGATAAAGCCATTGCAGCTTTTACTAAAGTGGGGAAAGAATTGGGCGTGATTTCGTAACCATTCAATTCCAAAAAATACGTTTTATGTAGGAAAAAATGAATGGTTTGCTTTTATGTGAGCCATTTGTTTTTTTTTATTAAATCCTCGTTGACGGCGAAACCTCAACGACGGTTTGTTTTTTATAACCGTCAACAAGCTTAAAAGCGTCGTTGAGGATAAAAAACTATAGAAAATATGTGTTTCATAAATCTTACTTCAGACTTTATTTACAACTGAATATGTACGTGGTCATCGTGCCTAGAAGCCTTACAACCGTGAAAACGCCATTTTGGAGAAGTAATTTGAAAACGATTTTTAAGATGAGGTTCTAAAAAAAACTTCTTATAGATTGTTCTTTTATAATCAAAATCATTAAATAATTTGTTCGTTTTTTATCAAAGGAATAATCTTCTTCATTGCTATATGCTTTGGCATATTTTCCTATTTCATAATACCAGCTTTGTTTTAAACAGGCTTCTGGTTGATTAAATTCTCCTTTTTTGGGTTCTTCATAAATTCCATATCCTGAAAAAGAAGGTTTTTCGTTGGTAGGCTCTTGAGTTTCTTTGTCTAAATAGAAAAAACTCAAATCTATTTTTTTGCCGTCATTGTGGCTAAGATGAGGTAAAAGTGGAAATCCCTTATTATTTATGGCTAGAGAAAACGGAAAATTAGCATCTAAATAACTTACTTTTGAGTTAAGATATTTTTTCTCAAAATCCTTTCCTATTCTAAACAAAGACTCTTTAAGTTCTGGTTTTACATAATGTCTATTCAAAATACACGTCCAAATTGTAGTCGGTTGAATATTATTTTCTGCAAAAATCGGAAGTGCTACCCTATTGCTGTACTTTTCTGCTGCAAGTGGCACAACCATAAACGTAGTAAAAAGATAAAAACTAAAAAATAAGGCTAGTTTTATTTTGAGATAAGTAGAATACGATTTTTTCTTAATCTTAGAACATAAAAAGTTGGATTGCAACTACTTAACTAACCAAATTACTCCTCCAATTTGAGTAAAAACAGTAAGTAGAATAATGAGAAAAATTTGTAAAATAAAGGAAAGTGTTTTTTTGAACATCGTTTTTTGTGGTATAGTTATTTTACGACAAGAAAAAATCCTCTCAAAAAAATACAACATTTAATTAAGAGGAATTTTAAAATTTTCTACAAAGATTAATTATTAATATACTTCAAAAACACTTCTGAATAGTCTTTTCTGACGTATTTTTGTTTTGCATCATCAAGAAACTGACTGATATAATTGGTTACTTTCTCTAGTTCTTCAGCTTGATTTGCTCCTTCACTTCTATTGCTTGAAACTACTTGAATGGCTTTATTGATTGTATCATAAGCACCATTATAACTTGAATAATTACTACTTTCGATAAGCGACATTGAATAAAGTGCTTTGTATAAATCTTTTAGCTGTTCTAATTGATTTTTATCTACATCAATAGAAAAAGAAACGCCTCCACTATCAGAAGGACTCATTTTTGAAACCGAAGATGCGCTATTTCTTGCTCCCAGTTTGAATTTTATTTCTATATCTAAGTCTATTGTTCCTGCTGTTTCTAATAAAACATGAGAAATAGGATATTTGTAATATTCGTATCTTTTTAGGGTTCGTTTTTTACTCATTGCACTTGTTCCGTCGACGTGAATCAAGGCACGATTAGTAAAACAGTATTCGTCTTGTTTGGACTTGATTAGAAAAAATATTTTTTCATTGTCTTCGTGTAAAATATAATCATCAGATTCTACTTTGTCGTAATCTTTTGGTGGGATAATTTTTCCAATATCACTAAGACCGAGAGCTTCAGAGGCAAATTTTTT
>Ga0100380_10003988_pt1 | contig 15539 bp, 11 predicted proteins | sample CryGeymeta201504_FD_80417 | JGI IMG/M metagenome (GOLD analysis project Ga0100380, IMG submission 80417) | Groundwater microbial communities from Crystal Geyser aquifers in Utah, USA - Crystal Geyser metaG 2015-04 | ecosystem: Environmental > Aquatic > Deep subsurface > Groundwater | place... | reverse complement strand
TGTACTCAAGCAAGTGGTGGTACGATGCAGAGTACACAACATTACAACTTCTGAAATATCACGTATCACTTACAGTGACCTCTACGATTCAAAGTGGTAGATATCAGCAAGATTTCAACATGAACTCTTCTAGGTGGCGGCGCTTTGCTTTCTTTGAAAAAAATGCACTAAGCATTCCCTCCGAGATCCATAGCTCGTTGCTTCCTGGTGTTGGGACGAGGGGCAATCCAGCCGAGAATTCCACGGTGAGCCTTGTTGTTTCCACTGCTTCGCTGCCACTCAACACCAAGCCATCTCCACAATCTACTCCTGGTATATCTACGGAAGTATCATCAGCTGCTTCATCCACTGAAAAAGATAAAGAATCCGCAGATGTGGTGACGCAATTTTGGTCAACTCTCAATGCTTGTAGCATGCCAGAAGTTACCACGGAAACAACGCACGCAGCTACGGTAGCCACCGTACAACTTCCCAGTCAGTCGCAAAGTCTCAACGAAGCCCATCCCAATGAAACCTTAGCCGAACAAGATTCCTTGGATGGATTGGTCCTGGTTTTTGCGGCCTCGCAGGCGACGGGAGTGGTGCATTGTTTTGATATTACGGTCAGATGTAATCCGCCCGATGATCAAGAACACAATCTGGAGGACCTTGATGGCTGGAGAGGTTACTTTGCCCCTTTTCCTTCGCAGGCCTCGAAAGACCCTGACGGGATCATCGCTTTGGCTGCTTGTCGTACCCACGAACGTCACCGACCATTGCATTTGGCTTGCCTTTCCAAGACACAAGTCTGTGTTTGGGAAGACCCGCACTTGAACTTGTCGTGCCGGCTACCGCTTACCTTGCCACGATTTCAAGCCGATGCCACCAAGTACGACTTTGATTCCTGGAACTCCTCCAAAGATGGCAATCCTTCATCAGTCGACTTGAAGCCAGGAATGATTGCTATTGGAACCGATACAGGCGCCGTCTTGATTTGCACCTACGGATCCAACAGTAGCAGTAAAAGTGCAGGACGGAAGAAGAATGCCTTCAAGGTATATCTTCGCATTCCGCCTCCCCCGGCACCCATGAGTGCTGTGAGTGTCAAGATATCACAAAAAGACGGACGTGTGAGTGTTTTTGTGGCGTACCGTAGATCCAAAGACTCTCAAAGTGGATCGTCGGCCGGTATTTGTTGTTATGACATGCCGACGCCAAGCTCTTTGTCAGCGTCCATTTCGGCTCCGTCCGCGAGACATGATTTGGATGGACGACATGTGACAGTATCAGGTCTTTGCGATGCTGTCTCTACAGATGAAGGGTTCTTTTTTACTGTAGCCCGCAGTGATGGACTCTATACATATTCGCAAACCCAAAAGGTTGGGGTGTCTCCTGTTGATGGTTCCAAACTTTCTATATCGGTTGTGCCACCACCGATGCAACCCGCTGGCACTCGTGATTTTGCCCAAGGTAGCTTCGGGTCCAATTACACGTTGGTTGCCACCACAGATACCAAGAGCGACCGTGATGCAGTCGATATTTATGATTCAACCAACAAGCTAGTCGCCTTTCATTTATTACTGAGCCCAGGCCACCGAGCAGTCAAGAGCGCGGGAGTGGCGACATCCCAAGCACGAAATGCGGACGGTAGACTACGACGGGGGAGATCTTCTTCGGTCGTATTGACGTCGGGAGGGTCTTTGCTTTCCTTTACAGAGAAGGTGACGGAAGAAAAGGTGTCACTGCTGGTGCAAAAGAATTTATTTTCGGCCGCTGTTACAATCGCGTACTCGGATCCGTCTCTGGAACCTTCCAGTATTACTACTTTGTACCGAAAGTACGCCGAGCATTTATATCGAAAGGGAGACTATGGTGCCTCGATTGAACAGTATATCAACACTATCGGAATGCTGGAGCCGTCCCACGTTTGCTTTCGCTTCTTAGACGCGCCGAAAATCCAGTATCTTGTCAAGTATCTGGAAGAATTACGTTCGCGAGAACTAGCAACACCAGTTCACTGCGAACTACTTCGTACCTGTTACCTTAAACTCAACGATACAGAGGCAGCGATGAACATCGCTGCCTCTAAGTCAGTTGCCATGGACAAAGATTCTGTCGGAGCGCTGCTTTCCACGTTGTCAAGCAGTCCTCAAGAGGCCCTGGCCCGAGTCTGTACCTTATCGGCGTCGGCATGCGCAGAAGTCTTGGTGGCTCACGGAGCAGCATTGGCTAGGGTCATGCCCCGTGAAACTGCAGGAATAGTAGTCTCGCTCTGCATTGGAACCTATTCGCCGAAAGCGCTGGCCAACGCTGCTAACGCGGCGGCCTTGGAAGCCAATAAGATGCTTGGGGAGAGTGTTGATGAGCGAGAGAAATCCTGTGAGCCATTTCCGGTGCGATTATTCTATTCGGCTTTTCTTGATAATCCCAAAATGTTGCGACTAATTCTGGCTCATTGTAACCGGAATAAGTGTCACCTGACGCCTTCACTGAGAAGAACATTGTTGGAATTGACCTTGGCCGAGTGGCAGGCAGCCAAACGCTCTGGAGATACCGAAGGAGAGAAACTGAGGCACAAAGAAGCCATTGCTGCCCTAACGGACTCTCACTGTCACGAGATCGGCGACAATGATGCGCTTGTCATTGTCCAACAGGCGGGCTTTGATGAAGGTGAACTGTTACTTTACGAACGACTTCAAATGGGTCCAATGCTTCTCTCTCGTTATGCGCATGATGGCAGCGAAAAGTCAAGGAGGCAGATGCTAGCCATGGCACAAACTAATCCTGATGTTTTGGCCGATGTTCTCGGTCATTTTGTTTCCATTGGCAGTGACCGGCTCTATGGTGTGAGTTTACTTGTTTGCTGATTTGTCTGTTGGCTTGTTAATTTGACGGATGTAGACGATATGCAAAGTCTAGGCACTAATAGTCTCATTTGCACTTTTCGCAAAGAACGGAAAGGGTGCCACCAGCGACGACCTTTCGGAAGACGGCGCAGATGAAATCCTCGAGGACATCCAGGAAGCCCTGGATATTGCAAAAATGCAAGGTAAGATCGCGCCTGTCAGAATAGCTCGAATTCTAGCTGGCGAGGGGACAGAGCAATTCAGCGCGGAGATTTCCAAGAATGATGCGTCACAAGCGGGAGGGCAACAAACAGTTCCCCTCTCGGTAGCCCTAGAGTACGTCGGAGCAATTCTGGACGAATCGAGAACAGAAATTAGTCGTCTCAAGGTACGCATAAATAGTATGTAATTTTGCAAGGATAATTATTGTTTGCTCATGCCGCCTCTACTCCTTATCTTCAGTCCGAAGTACAAGAGTATAATTCACTATGCAATTCCATGGAAGCTGAAGTATCGTCGCTTCTGAGAGCGTCGCAGCAGCTAGGTCCAACTCAGGAAACTGATGAAGCATCCCCGCGCATGAACGTCGACGAAGTATATTCCAAAATGGGAACATCCTTGGACAGTAATGATCGTCGAGATGCACGAGGGGAGCTATCTCAAGAGGCCTTTTGGCGAGAATTGCACCAATCAGAGAATAGCTTCGAAACCATCGCAAGATTTTTTGCAAAGGGCGTCATGCAGTAAAATAACCCTACTTGTTTTCCATTCAATCATGATCGCTATAACATTCATTGTCTACTAATACAAACATGGGCGCAGGCCTATTGGTGGACTCAACTCTTGTCCCCCAAAACGAGAAAAAGATCACTTGGTGGACAGAACTAATTCGACGAGATTATTCTTTTTCAAAGTTTTCCCATCGTCACCAGTGACATCAACTCCCTGATACCACCGATTGGAACAATACAAATTGTTAGTGAGAGATAAAGAGCCTCTTTTGCACAGCAATGCCCAGAGAGAGAGAGAGAGAGACAGAGAGAGTATTCCATGGAAATTGAAAGACGACGTACCTTGTCGGAAAGATATCCAGTAAGCTCCTTGACCGTCTTTCGCTTCAAAGTTGATTCGGACAAGGATTTCCAATCAGATTTCGAAACAACTAAAGTTTTTTGGGGGCGTAACTTTTCGCTCTTCTGTTCTGACTTTTCAGTGGTTATCTTTCTCTTCATTCCAAGAGAGGTAGATGCCTTTGCAAAATGAGCAACTTTTACCTTTTTCGTAGATTTATTTTCCATTTTGCCCAACTCTTTGGGTGTTTCAGCTACAAAAGATTCTGGGTCCGACATAGTAACTTCTGATTCACCAATGATGTTGTTCACTGCATTGAGATGGTTGGCGCCAACATCCTCAGGCTTCTGTTCTGTTTTGTTGCTGTTTGTCTTTCTGTTTGTTCCAGGAGAGGTAGACGCTTTTGCAGAGTGAGCACCCTTGACATTTTTTGAAAATTCATTTTTGGTTTTGCCCAACTCTGTGGAAGTTTCAGCTATGATAGGTTCTGGGTCCGAAGTAGTAACTTCTGATTCACCACTGATTCCGTTGACTGCATTGAGATGGTTAGTGCTGACAGTCTCAGACACTGCATTGCTATTCTGCTCCAATTGTTTAGTCAAGGCTTGAGCAGCTTCTGTCAATGCAACAACCTGAGTTTGTAATTCGTCCTTTCGTTTTCACAACAAATTTAAAAAATGAGTGGATAAAACATCGAGTGAAATTGGCAGGCAACAAGTAAGCAAATCCTGACAATTGCTATCAAACGAAAAATAATATAATTCCATACCATTTGAGAACGCATCGCCGCAATTTCTGCCGACTTTTCCTCCATCTCTTTCCTTGCAGAAGATTTGGTCTCCGATAATTCCCTTTCCAACGCATTGATTTTTTCTTCTGGGCCCATCCCTTCGACAACGGGGGTAGAAACAGAAGCAGGCGCACTCCTTTTCGCTGCCTTTATTTCTTCGGCACTCTGTCGTCCCGCGGTGAAAATAAAGAACGTAGCAATAAATAAAAGAAGTGGACCGTCTCGCTCCCATTGTAAACTTGCCAAACTAGTCTTTCCCGCGGTCAATATCTGTTGCATAAAATTGGAAAAGGCAGTTCCATCAGAAAGAGATTGCTGAAGATCTTTCCAATGATATTTTTCATCCAGAGCCGTGAAGTACCATTGGCTGAACTCAAGAATGCTTTGCTTAGTTGACGCATAAACCCCATTTTTTTGCAGTTGCTCGCTGAGACTGTTCAGCCAGGCTTCCTTCATCTTATTAAAGCTTTCAGGATCCATCACTGCCAGGTCCGCCAAATCGCCTCGGAGTTTCTCCAACTGCTCCGAGGGCACAGCGAGTTTGTCTACAGAGGATTCGAAGCCAGGCGGGAGGCTCATACTCAAGCCGTCTACAAGTCCATCTAACTTGATGTTGGACGATCCTCCCTCTAGCATGGCACTATACTCTGAAATCTTTCTCGTGGCTTCATCCAAGCTACGCCCTGCTGCCAAAAATGCGTCCGCAGAATCCAGATCGTTCTCGAGCATTGCTTTCAAAGCGGAGCAGCGTTTTCGCTCGAAGGATCGAGGCATCCACACATTGCTGTTAGTTTGCTTCACTGCAAATCGCTGCAAGCCGGTCTGCACTTGAAAAGTAGCAGCGGCGGGACTTGCCACGGCAACTAAGAGGAACGTAGACGAAGATGCAAAGAAGGTTTTCATAGTTTAGGACAAAGTTGTACAACTGTAGTTTTAGTAGAAGAGTTGATGCATATATTGCGAGTTGATGTTTCGAAGTTTCGATTATTTGATTCTTCTGTTAATTCGTAACCGCAGGTTTTATTCGTTGAAGTCTTGGGATCCAGATGCGAAGAAAAGATGCAGGGTGGCAGGCGTGCGATGGGAAGACTATATAAGGGTGACCCACCCGGATACACAGAAATGTCCATTTACTAGTACTACTCGAGTACAACTCTAGTTGTAGTAGACTAGACTCTCTAGACCTACTGGTAATAGGTAAAAAAAATTAGACCAAGGTCTCATTTTGGAGGTGATGGTGGTAAATCCTTAGTAAAACAGTAAGGTTACCTACCACCTACCACCTGTACCATCAAATTTTGCGACCGTACATGATCCAGATTTCAGTACCAAAGGACTATGGTGCATGGTGCTTATGGGCCTACTTCAGTACCGGTACCATACTCAGTCTTATTGATCAGCCCAAAACGAGGCAGCTTGCTTAATTACCAAGCTGTGAATGAGACCGGCACTGATAACTTAGTAGGAAGTCTATTTACAACCACTCTCGTGTCACTGCCTTCGTCTTGTACCTGGTACCCAAGAAATCAGTTTTCCACTGGAGCACTGGAGACAATTGACAGCCAGCCATCACTGGAGCCACTATAACGACATCCACGGGAATGACAGCCACGACACTGGCGCTACTGGAGGCGATTGACAGCTACTGCTGGAGCCACTGATGGAACGACAGCCACTGGAACGACAAAAGCCACGCTCGACACTGGAGCTACTGGAGGAGACGATCAACAGCCGACAGCTACTGCTGGAGCCACTGGAACGACAGCTAGTACTAGCTAGGGAAAGAAAAAAGATTACATGCAATAAAATGATGTGAACGAATATCCCAAAGGAAGCTTAAACTAGCATTTTTTAACAAGTGAATTCCCACAGAATTAATAGCACGGCACAGATTTTGGACTTCGTGAATCTGAAGTTAAGGCTATCCAAGGACTTAGTGTAAATTAATCCTACGTAGACTCTAGTACGCTTCCTACAGTACTATCATTTCTAGTCTTGCTTATATTTTGGTAGGCATTAAACTATTATTATTTCAAAGAAGTTGGTTGCTTCTTTTTGTACTATTTTTACCTCGCTAGCTACGACGGCACTATCGCATAGCTTTCGGCTAACAAAAATGCTGTGCGCATTCTGACGGATCGCAGCTTGAAGAAATTCAGAACATTAAAAAATACAAACAGACAAGAAACCAAAATTTCAAGGTAGAAGAGCAAAAATGCGTCAGCTAACCATATCGGTGAGGTTCCTTGGAGGGTTTTCGCTTCGTTTCCGGAGTTGTTGTACGCTCTCGCCAGACCACACCACCAGGCGTGGAAACGTCTCTCGTCACTAGAGTACCTTCGACTCCAGTCAAAATTTTGGCAGCATCCTTGAGATCTCCAATGGCAGCCCAGGCGCCAGGCTTGGCATCTGAAGATGTTACAAAATCCACCGCCGCTTGAATTTTGGGCCCCTATTACAGTTCACACGAAACAAACGTCAGCGGTTAGACCGAAAAGTCACCAGAGAAAACCCTCGCCAAAACATGAAAATGATCCATAGTCTTTGTGATAAACAAGAACGTACCATGGAACCTGGGAAGGCCTTGCCAGCTTTTGTGCCCAGCAAGTATTCCGGCGTGACCTTGGCCATTTCGCGTGCATTGGGTTTACCGAAATTCTCCCAAATACCACCGCCATCGGTCAAAATAATAAATCCATCAGCTTTGATACTGGTGGACAATTTGGCACCACAAGCATCCTTATCAATGACAGCTTCAACGCCTTGCAGTGTGGTGGGATTACTGGGAACACGCGCGACAGGAATTCCACCCCCACCACAGGCAATGGGTAAGATAGGATTCTTTGCGTTCCGGGGAGCATTCTCCACCAGTGTTAAGATACTTTCCAACTGCAGGATTTCCAATGGTTCCGGAGACGGGACCACACGGCGAAAGTATTCTCCGTCGGGTTTGACGGTCCACCCCAACGATTGTGCTAAAGCTTGGGCTTCCATACCACCATATATGGGCCCAATGAATTTGGTGGGATTACTGAACGCTTCGTTGCTGAGGCTATCGTCAACAACAACTTGGGTAAGAATGGGCACTGCCGTGGTTCCAGCGCTGGCAAGGGCTTGAGCAAGAACAAAGCCAATTTGTCCCATACTTTCAGCTCCCAAGACATCCAAAGTTGCTGCACTTCGCTCTAACGCCAACTCACCCACTTGTGGACCATTTCCGTGAGTCTAATTATCAGTGTTTGTTTAAAAGTAAGTGAGCCGTGAGCCAAGCACTTGCGGAAGTACAAATACGCAGCAGACAATTTATCTCGCATCTATCTTACCAGTACCAATTCATGGTCTCGTGCCATTTGTGTAAGGGTTGGTGCCATGTCCGCCGCAGCTTTCAACATGCTGTGGATTTGAGCAAAACGCCGTCAAGTGAGAAACAAAATCTATTACACAAAAAAGATATTTTTTGTGTCTTTTTATCTTGTTTGTGTCGTGCTTTCGTTTCTTTCTTCTTTCGAACTCAATATCGCCACCTATAAGTCAAAAAGCCGTGTTTACAACTTACTTTTCAATGGTCAAACGCTCACCCCGTCGTTGCAAGGCATTTCCTCCCACAGCAATCACAATTCGTTGTCTTGCAGCAATCGCTGTTGTTTTATCATCGGGATGAACTTCCGCAGGTTCTGCAACAGCAGTAGCTGTTGGGGTTACTTCTATTCTCTCGTTTTTCCATGTCGCGGAGGTGCCATTATAAAAGTTTTGTTGAAACGACGTCGAAACAGTCAACAGACCAGGAGCCACTACTCGACGACGGGATGCCGTAACAGCAACAGATAAGGAACGAGCCGCGGCCACGCGACAGGCCAATCGAGACTGTAGCATTCTATCTTTCTTTCTACTGCTTGTTTTCCTTCATCTGGCTGTATTCATGCAATACAATCGACCAAAAGGTAGAAAACAATGATTTTCGGTTGCACTTGCAACTTGTTTGTTATTACGGGTATCTTTAGTGGTACCTGGTACTTCCTGATTTTTGTTCAGAACTTTATTCAGCCTGTCTACTAGCTAGTCTACTCGTACATTCTTGTTTGTTGATTCGATCACGACACCCGGGCTGTGAAACGACTAGACGGAAATTTGAGCTTTTAAGAACAGATGAAGCAAGTTAGCTATGTTAGGTCTCAGGATGCTTTCCTGCTTTGCCCGAAGGCAAACAAGTTCTTGCGGCACTGACGAGAATTGTCACTTCTCTTCTTCCCGCACGCTGTTCTTGTAGTTGAAGGGCGGAGCAAGTGGGGAAGCACTAAAATGCTGCCTACTTTTTCCATTCACCGCGAGTCCATCATTCAAGTCACCTCCGGTACGCCCAAAAATCCCGACAACCAGGATGCGAAGACTGGGCTCTTTCAGGTTTCAGGTATCTGCGTCTGACTGAATTACTGATACTGTAACATGGCAAATGGTGGACTGCTGGCTTCTTGTTTCACTTACCGCGCTATCACTGGAAGGCTCCGTATGGAGAAGCAAAGGGTGAAACGTTCCTTGTTGGCCAGGTACTGTGGTAACCGTGGGCGGTTCTGGTTGATTTCTATCGTTATGTTGGCTGCTACCCTATCTATTTGCCGCCGTTGAGACACGAATAACGTCACGAGTTCTCGTCTTCCGATGACAGCAGTTTGTTTTTCTTGCATTGGATCGTGGGATCCCGGCTCGCTCGTTTTTTCTCTCCTCTAGCTAGCAGCTATCTACCGTACTACTACTACTAGTAGTAGTACTAGTAGTAGTCGTACTACTCTACTAGCCTACTAGTAGTAGTACTAGTAGTAGTAGTACTACTACTTGTACTAGCTAGTAGTACTACTAGAGCTTGAGTACTACTGTCTAACACTCGTACATAGAGTAGCACTCTACTGATAATTGTACCCAGTAATAGAACAGATCTTCTAATCAGCAGAGCAAAGAAAACAGAATGCAGCCATAACATACAGTAGTCGACAGGTGTCGAAGTTAAAGATTGCAGACTGACGCTGGCTCTTTTCTGCCCAAGTTTCATTTATAGCTAAAAGAGAGACTTGCAAGTATTCTTAACCGGCGAAGTTGTAGTCGTTCAGCCATTTGTATTGCAAGTGACAATCGTGCAAATTACACTACTACTCAACAAAAAACAAAACAAACAACAAGCCACCGTAGCATCAAAAATAACACCAACAAGCCCCTAATATCGTCTTAGCCTGACACGACACTTCATACAATCACCGTATCCGCATCTGATACACCACCATGACGAAATCTGCTCTTGTATCTACAGCAGCTTCTGCCGCTGCTGTCATCCCCTTTCACTGCGTCATTTGCTTTGATGAATTTAATCTAAAAATGAAATATCCGGTTGTCCTTCCGTGCGGACATACGTACATCTGCAATCCCTGTGCCCGTCGTCTCAAACGATGCTTTGAATGTCGGGAGCCTCTCTTTATCAATGCAGCGCTCAACAAGAACTCGAACCACGGACATGGGCATCCTTCACCAAATTGTGGTCGAGGTGGTCCTCCCCTCTACCCACAGAGGGGATACCAGTCACCTCCTTCTCCCGTTCCACCAGCGGTTGTACAACATACAGCAGAGCCCATTGCTTTGCCTTTGCCCAAGAACTTGGTATTGATGTCCATGATGGAAGCTGCTGAGAGCCAAACAAAGATTCAGGAAGAGGAAGAAGATTGCATCGGATCTGAGCTGGCACTTGAAGGGGCCGACACTAGCAGCCAAGCTGATGGCGACGAGGATAATGATGACGACAAATATGATTCAAATATGATCATATCAGGCCTGGTTACATTTTCGGGGCCTTGCGGGACGTACGTTGTTCGAGATGCCAATGGTTTAGCTGTTCAACCCAATCATCCAGAGAAGGGTTCGCAGTCAGAGACTGAGCGAGAGCACCAGTCGAATTTCCATGAGCCTTTTACCATCGAACAAGGACAAACTGTCCAAGTGGTGAACTTTTCTGATGGAGTGGCGAAAGTTGCACGGGAGAAAGGGTACATAGTTGCCAGCTCGTCTCAACTCGTTAAGGGTGAGTTTTGGCTGGTTGTTATTATATTGTTTTGTGGTTGTGTGCAGATCATCTTACTTCTTTTAACTTCTCGTTACTACTCTCTAGTTGGAGCCCCGCTGGACAGATGTTGCCGTCTAGAGGGTATGATCGAGACGTTGTCTCTTCGTGGGAAGGACTTGCAAGGCGCCTTGAGTGAGAATCAACACTTGGAAGCTCGTTTAAGGACACAAGTTGAAAAGGAGCTAGAAAAGGATCCTGACAAGCCCATTATCTCTGAAGCTCCGCGAGTTGAAGACGAGACTATTAGCGAAAGTACGGTGAATCCTCTCGAGAAGGCCAAGCTACCTTCTGATGTGCAAGGATATGAAAATCCTTTGCTTATACCTGGATCTCCGCGCGAAGTCATTATATCCGAAACGAGCGATTCCTCTGGTTTGGAAATGGTGGGTGAAAATAGGGTTCTTCTTTATTCCGACGCTGCGAATCGACTACCGTCGTCGCCAAACTCGATCGACAACTCAGATTTCAATGGGAACGCACCTGGTATGCCAAGATACCGCAGGAATAATGATGACGACTTGAACGAGTTCGGCTTCGGCTGTGGCTCAAGCTTGTTTGGCAAAGGTTTCCTGAACTTTGAAGAAGCTGAACAAGGTGTAGGTTTGTCTTTTGACAGTTTGGATGGCAACCATCCAGGACAGAACAACCCAAGACAAGCTGAGAATACAAGCAGTACGAGAAGTTTTCAAGGAAGCGTTTCATCTCCGTCCCGACCTTTGCAGAATCAAAGCAATCTAACGAATTTCATAGCAGCGGCCAGTCCTATGCTGTCTTCCTCCTTCGATACGGTGGACTGGCGAACGGGAATGAGCGGACACCGCGCGCTATCCAAATCAAGCCCAAGAGCGACGCATGTTTCGCGCAATGTTCGATTGATGAGTGAGCATCGAGGTGTAGGACGAGCTGCATCGCGAAATTCTAATTCACCGTCATCATCGCCAGCAACTCATCCGCCCCAGTATGTTTCTCCAAGCGACATATGACACGTAGATTGTAGAATAAAATGCATTTCAACTTTTCTTAACTTCACCACTGTGTACTGTAATAGAAAGAAAGCCTATAATCCGAAACTACTTTCATATATTTACCGTCGGCAGGATTATGACACTTCGTGATGGAAACTCCGCCCAACTTTCATTTTTCGCCGCCGGATTCGCCAGTCACGTAAATTCTGGGAATTTTTCCTGCAGTAAGATGTTGCCATATATTTTGCGTTTTTGCAATTAGATGGATGAGAGTTCAAGAAGAGTTCCCATTCCCATGTCCATGCCATTGTATTGAGACACTGCTCTTTTTGCAGCTTCAATATCTTCAAATTCTACAACACCAGTGAGGATGGGGAGGTCCTCAGATGCTTCGCAATCAAAGCTTGTAATTGGGCCAATCGATTCAAGGGTCATTCGGCATGCATCTGATCCCATGTTCGCTGGGAATCCACTAAATTTGATCTTTGGGGTATTCACCGGTGGTGGGGCGCTGAGAGCGGCTTCGCATTGGCGAATGAGTCCTTTATAGTCTTTTCCATAACGTTGCATGGCAACCTTTGGTGTCTGTTTAATCAAATTGTTAGCTCTAAAACTCTAAAACACTTTTCGATGGATTCAAACCAAATCCATCAATCAACTTACATTCAAATATTCCGTAATCACATTCGCGGTGGCGGCATCACCCTTCGATTTGATCTTTTCATAAAATTCCTTGAAAGCTGGCTTTGTCCAGAGCGCTTCTTCCAATTTGGAGGAGAATTTAGCGGGTCTCTTCTTTTCCCCTCGTCCACCAAGCTTTCCGCTGTTACGCAATCTCATTTCCACCAGCATCAATTTTGCTTCCATGTCATTCATTGTGGGTGGCACACGAATACCCGATTGTTGCAGCTCTTCTTCGACGTCTTCAAAGGCCATAGGCTGAACCTCGGAAAACTCGGCTGCGACCACGGGATCATTATAATCAATAGCAAAAAGAGTAGTCGATTGTCTGATGGCAGATTTTACAATTGACAAACCAGGGGCAAAAGCAGCCCCAGAGTTCAAAAGAAGGGCCGATACAAGCAAGAACGGTCGGTTGAAAATCATCGTATGTTGTTTGTTACTGCAGTGCGGAAGCAAGGATAATAATAATAATTTTGAGTACGAGTACTTTAGGCTACTACTAGTATTAGTAATATCATCTAAAACGTCCCGATGATGAAATGTTGGGCTCTCGAGAGAAAAACACATCAGATGGCTGACCTCAGCCTGCCTATGCCACGTGTAGGTAAATACTTTAAACGTGTGTGCGTCTCAAAAAAATGTAAGATTCCATAGGTGTTGGCTTGTTAGTATTATTACCTACTAGTACACTACTACTACTACTAGCTAGTAGTACTCAAGTAGTAATAAGTAGAGACAGACATGAAGCACTAATTCACGTCTCTACTACTAAAGCTACTAACAGAGAGCTACAACTAGCTAGACAGAGCAACCATCTAGACTTTTATTCTTCGTGTTCTGAAGTACATAGATTGTGAACATGCAAACACAGACAACCAAGAACGAAAACAATGCCTATATTTTAGGCATCATCATTCCAAAAGAGATCAGATTTTAATAAGCCTCTGCTAAATCGTGCAAAAAGGCGAACAACCGGCCTTTGTAAAGCCCCCGTGCGCCAACGTCGTTGCTCAGTCCAGTGTAAAATAGCAAACTGTGAATGGTTACCTGATTGTTTGCGCTTATGTCAGTCGCAGAGAAAAATGCAGCAAAGTTGCCGTTTCAATTTTAACTTTTTCATCGCGAAATGCTGATCACCATCTGTATTTCTGTACGTCATTTCAGTAACACGCACCAAGAAAAAGGTAATACCCCGGAGTATTATTTTTTCGTCCTAGGAAGCCTTGCACCTCCGAATTCAGAAGACAGACCAAAGAGTAAATTGTAATTGCAAAAATCGTGATGGTTCCACTGGCTTCGTGTCAACTACAATAAGAATAACAAGAATATTACAATTTCACCTATTGCATTTTTCAAACGATTGCAGTATGTAGTGTATTTGAGAATGTATGATTGTCGCTATTATGTTGTGTCATGGATTCTATATCACTGTCAAGCGCGGAATGTCCCGAATGTATTCTACAGCAGGTGATGTACCGGAGCATCGATCGAGCATATTTCGCTGCCGCGACAAGAAATTGACGCCGTGGAAATTATAATATTTGAATGCATTGCTTTGGTGTGCCATCCCACAAAATCAATATTCTTTTGAGAAATAAATATCGCCAGACGGCCGTCGTCAACAACAATACCCGTTTGTTCAAACCCAATTTGGTACAGTACATTCGTACTGCGGCATTTATGCTTCTTCGCACCACTTATTTTCTTCCCGGACCTGAGCCTCCTCCTCCGGCGAGAAATCGTTGGTAATGTTGAAGGTTGTACGAATATCCTCAGGCTGCGGTTAATGATTGGGTATAGTAGAGGTAATGTATATGGAATAAAAAGACGAAGAAAATTAGTGAGGTGCTGAGAGATAGCACAATAAGACCCACTTCACTTCGTGGCCGTGTTGAGTCACACGGTAGGTCAGCAACAGCAAACATCGTGACGTACGGTCTTCCCCTTGATCATGCTAGCGACCGTAGCGCAGGTCAAATCCAACAAGGGCTTGATATCCATGTAATTGGCCGCGAGGATCAATTCAAAGAGCAAGACCTGCTCGAGATCGACAAAATCGGCATACCACTTCTGCACAACATCGGACATGACCTGACTCTTGAGAGGTTTCTCAATTTCCGTCATGGGTTCCTTGTTGTGGTACTCGCAGAACTCGATGACCTTGCTCAGGACCTGAGACTTGACGTTGGGCAAAGGAAGCTCGGTGATGGAGTCCTCGCCATCCTCTGAGATGATGACGACGACGGTGCGGGAAGGATTGTACCGTATTATACGCATGTGAGAGATCCGTGTCACGCTGCTGCATTCTGTGCGAGAGAATCAAACGTATCCAGCGTAGTACGTACCGTCGATCATACTCTTGACAAGTTCGGACATCATGGCCACCTTCATGGGAACAGGGAAGGAGTCTCCCTCTTTGCTAATCTATTAAAATATGATTGCCATTGAAAACAACATGAGATGGCACGTCCACATCAATCCAGCTGTACATGGGCTGCAGAAGAGGAAGGACTTCCTTTTACATTCCAAACAAATAAACTTCGCAAACAAAAAATCATTTGCAATACAAGGAAAACCAGACGCTACACTTACGAGATTCACAGTTCCTTCGTCGACGTCCATGGTTGATTTCTAGTAGGTTCGATGAGAAATAAATGATAGCTGATCACAGAATAGTTTAATGAAAACGACTGCGTTTTTTTGTTGTTACCCGCAATTCTACTACGCCGTTGAACATAGCCTTGCTACAAACCTAGTAGTGGTACAGTAGACTACTACTAGCTAGTAGTACTAGTCTACTAGTACTACTACTCATCAAAAAGTCACGCCTGCCAATTTGAAGCATGACGAATGTGTGAATACGTCATGTTCATGACTCAAAAAAGCAGCTTATGGATTTCATGTCTATCGCCAGCCAGGCCCCTATCCCACTGAAATTCCTATACTACTTTTGGGTTTTAGGGTTAGCGTAATTATTAGGGTTAGGGTCATTGTAGTTCCTGCACCGAGCGAACGCTACCGCGTTCTCTCGACTATGCCAGCTCTCTAGGGCTACGTTCGGCTAGGTAGGGTGGTTTGGAGAAACTCGGCAATTTACTAGG
>Ga0100380_10003986_pt1 | contig 15543 bp, 15 predicted proteins | sample CryGeymeta201504_FD_80417 | JGI IMG/M metagenome (GOLD analysis project Ga0100380, IMG submission 80417) | Groundwater microbial communities from Crystal Geyser aquifers in Utah, USA - Crystal Geyser metaG 2015-04 | ecosystem: Environmental > Aquatic > Deep subsurface > Groundwater | place... | reverse complement strand
CGATTCTTGTGCATAATTTGGTCTAAATTAACGCTTATTAATTTAGACCAAGTATGCCATAAATGTTTTTACTATGACATTTCTACTTTGCTCGCCCTATGACATTATCATTTGGGCGGGACAGGTAAAACTGTTTTCATTTCACCCATCCAAATTTCCTCGGATTTGAGATTAATTTAATTGTTTCCACTTGATCGCTCCACCCATTTTCCATATTGTCTGACCAGTAGTTCTGCTGCTCTGGCAGGTTCGGCCATAATGTCTTTTACTACTTTTTCCATGCGTGAACTTTCAGATCCTTTAACCAAAACAATATCGCCTTTTTTAAGTTCTCGATCGAGCCATCTGCCGGCATCTTCGGAATTTGCAAAGTACTCGGTGTGTATTGTTTTGCCAGTGCTTTCGGCACCACGAATATAATCTCTAGCAGGTTCCCCTACTGCCAATAGAATATCTACATCGCATTCAGCAGCTTTGCGTCCAATGTTTAGATGTTCTGTTTCGGTCAAAGCTCCGAGTTCAGCCATTTTGCCCAAGACTGCAATGCGTCGTGCGTCATTTGTGCGAGGAAAGAGTGCTAAAGTATCGAGCGCCAAGGCAACCGAGGCTGGTGCGGCATTGTAAGAATCATCGATAATGAGCGAACATTTTATTCCTGCTATAGGGTTGAGTCGTCCGGGTTCAGATTTGAGTTCTGACAGGTTTTTTACAATGTTTGGTAGTTCCATGCCTAAATGCAATGCAACGGTGCTAGCAACAAGTGAGGCCTGCACAGAGCCTGCTCCTAACAGGTTTGGCAATCTAACATCAGTCTCACCTTCTGGAGTTTTTAGGTGATAGTTGATTTCTGAAAATTGTTCGGTTGATTCAAAAAAATCGTCTTGACGCACACCTACAGAAATATTGGTTGCCAAAACATCAGCATCGGGCGACACACCAAAAGTTAATACCTCAGCCTGAGTTACGGCTTTCATTCCCTTAACTTCTATATTGTCTGCCGATAAAATCACCAAGCCATTCGCAGCTGTTCGACGAGCAAGTGTGGCTTTTTCGCCAATCAAAGCGTCTAAATCTGTGTAGTTTTCCAAATGAACAGGAGAAATAGCGGTGATTACAGAAATATCTGGGGCCGCAATGTTGCACAAAGTTTCTATATCCCCAGCATGATCTGCCCCATATTCCAAAATCAAAACACGTGGATAGGTAGAATCGCTTTTACGAGAAAGTTTCCATCCAGCCAAAAGCACTGTCAACCAACCAACAGGTGATTTACCGGGAGACTTAAAACCTAAAATAGTAAGCGGAACACCAAACTCGTTGTTGTAATTTAAATAAGGCACCCGGACAGAAAAATGACCACGTAAAGCTGTAGCAATGGCATTGCGAGTTGATGTTTTACCAACGGAACCAGTAACTGCTACTATTACTGGTTTTTGTGTTTTAATAATAGATCTGGCCTGACTAATGAGTATCGATTGGATCAACTTTTTCATATTCTTTGGTTATCGAGTTGGAGGAACTTGCAAATAGCGTAATAGAAAATCGGCGATTTCTCCAAACAAAGGAGCTGCGGTAGTTTCGGCCCAAATAGCGTCAGTTGGTTTATCTATTCTAACTATCATTACAAAAACCGGATCATCAGCTGGACCAAAACCGGCAAAAGAACCAATGGTTTTGTCTGGATCATACCCTCCTCCGCCTTCTTTGGAAACCTGAGCCGTTCCGGTTTTTCCGGCTATGTAATAACCAGGGACTCCAGCCGCTCGACCATGACCACTTTCAATAACCGAAACTAGCATTGCGCTCACATAACGAGCGGTTTTTGTATCTATTACTCTCCGCACATCAGACGGTAATTTTTTTTCTACAGCTCCATCTGGATGTCTGATTTCATCAACAATGATTGGTTTTTTTAAAATACCACCGTTGGCAATAGTCGCAAAAGCCATAGCTACTTGTAGCGGAGTTGATGTAATTCCTTGTCCAAAAGTTGCTGTCGCAGAAAAAATTTCAGATTTTTTATTGATTGCAGAAATATCTCCAGCAACTTCTGTTTGTAATTCAATTCCAGTTTCTTCACCAAAACCGAATTGTTTTACATAATCTCGAAATTTTTCTTGTCCCATAGCTCGCATGGCAAAAATTGTTCCGGTGTTTAGTGAGCTTTCCAAAACCTGTGTCATGGTTTGTAATCCGTGGGCTTTTTTGTCGGAGTTTCTAATTGTGTATTCATCAATTGAAACTTCACCGGTATCTTCGTAAACTGTTCCCGGTGTAATTGCTCCAACATCGATAGAAGCTGCCATTGTAACCGCCTTAAAAACAGAACCCGGCTCGAAAGCATTGAAAATTGCCGAATTATTAAATGCCCGAATAGATGGAGCTTCTCCAAACTTGCTCGGTTCAAAATCTGGGGCTCCACACATTGCCAAAATTCTTCCTGTCTTTGGATCAAGAACAATTACACTTCCTCCTTCGGCACCATGTTTTTTAACTGATTCCGCCAAAGCAGAACACGCTTTGAATTGAATAGCACGATCGATTGTTAAAACAATATCTGATCCATCGACAGCTGGCTCTATCGCACTTTCACCAATGGTAATTAATCTACCGGCAATATCTCTTTCAGAACGTAAAAAACCAGGCTTCCCCGCCAGTGTTTTTTCAAAAAAACCTTCTATTCCATATTTACCGCCAACTGTTCCATCTTCATTTTGACTCACAAAACCAGTCACCTGACCTCCTAAACCTGTTTCCGGATACAAACGTCTTTCTTCTCTTGTGTAAGCAATTCCAGGTAAATCTAAGGACAACAAACGCCCCAAGACTTCATCAGAAACCTCTTTCTGAATCGGTTCGTATGGATCTTCTTTGTTAGAAAGTCTTTCTTTTAATTTGTTTATCTTTTCTTCGTCAAAAGAAAAGACATCACCCACAGCCAAAGCAGTAGCTTCTGGATCCTCTACGCGCCTAGGATCAGCATACACAGCAGCCAATTGATGATTTGTAGCCAAAGGAACTAAATCTTGATCTTTACCATCGTGAATAAAAATTGTACCTCTGGTAGGTGTAAGTTCTTTAAAAATTTCATGTTGTCCACTGGCAAGTGCTGAATAAAAATCATATTCCACCACTTGTAAAAAAAACAATCTTATGACAACAAGGATCGCAACCAAAAGCACGCCAAAGCGAATAACACTCAGGCGTGAATCTTTTGTGGAAGAACGTCTTCCTTGTTGCCATTTTCTGGAACGAGCAGTTGATCGGGCAGACATATAAGTTTCTGCCCTCAAGTATACAAGAAACAGGACCTATTACTCAACCTCCAAAATATCGGCCTCAGTAATTGTTTGTCCAATATAAATTTGTCTCTCACCTGTATTTTCATTTAAAACTACGCGCAAAACTCCATTTTTATCTGATTCGTATTCCATAAACGAAAATCGATCAGATTCTTCTGCGTCTACATCGCCATCTATATCAGAAACAACCCCAACATCTTCGTAACTGAATTCAAATTCATCATTCTGAAAAGAGACAAAATCTCCATCTGTATCTAGGTCTTCATCTACAGCACGAAAGTGAACCATTTCTTCATCGTCCGGTGAAATGCTAAGAAGTGTGTTTTCTTGACTGTAAAGCCAAATACGAGAATCTCCTCCTTCAAGAGTTATTTTTGCTTTTCCGGCATACATAAAAGGAACGTTGCTGATGGTAATTTCTGAACCTGGTTCTAAGTCGTTAAGAAGTGTGTTGATTGTCATACGTAAGATAAAAATAAAGATCGTTCAATAAACATCAGGTGAATATAAAATGCTTGTTTTATTTCATAACACGACAGCCAAACAAATTCAACACCACTTACATTTGATACACATAAAAAGCTTCTTTTTGGGGCTCTTTATCGACTAATACAGGTGTCCACTCTGGAACCGGCCAAACATAAGAAATAACTTTTGTACCAGGTGAAAGTGACTTTTCTAAAATAGGGCGGAGTTTTAAGTAGGCATCGGGCATTAAAAACATGTAAACCACTGTCGCCTCTTTTAAAGAGGTGTGGCGTGCGTCGGCCCAACGAATCACTACTGGTACTTTTGTTATTTTGGTACGGAGCCAAGCAATTACAGCAAGTGGCCAAGCAAGTTCTATACCAACACCACGACAACCAAATTCACGAACCGCACTAACCAGCAAACGCCCATCTCCACAACCTAGTTCAAAAAGTACATCATCTTTTTTGAGTTTTGCTACTTTTAAAAATCTGTTAATTCCATATTTTCTAGTCGGCACCCAAGGAGCGCCACTTATAGAGGCGTAGCCAAAAGAAAAAATTACCGCAAAAAAAATTAACCAAAAAATCCACATAATCTATCTGCCAAATTTGATTTTCATAAAACTAAAGAGGCTACTCCAAAATAAACAAGCACACTCAACAAGTCTTGAATAATTGTCGCAATTGGACCACTGGCATTGGCTGGATCAAATTTAAGTTTATGAAAAATAAATGGGATTGTTAGACCGGACAAAAGAGAAGACATAATTGCTACAAAAAGAGCAATTGAAAGAACCAAACTAACTAATTGATTTTGATACCAAGAAAGACTCAAAAAGAAAAGTAAAAATGAAACAATAAAAGCAATGATACTTACAATAGTTGCCTGACGAACAAAATAGTTTTTAAAAGACAAAGATGGTTTAACAGATAAATCACGAATAATAAAAGCCTCCATTTGTGTACCTACAGCATCGGCCATGTAAACAATAAGCGGAATAAAGGCAGCCAAAATAATATTTCGTGCCAAGACATCTTCAAAACCACGGACGATTCCTGCCGCTAATAAACCCCCAAACAAACCACAGACAAGCCACGGCAATCTGTGCCAAAGAGATGTTTTAATCGACAACTTAAAAATATCATCAGTCATTGCACCTTTGCCCATTCCACCAAAACGACCAATGTCTTCATTGGCCTCTTCATGCAAAATACGCAAAATTGCATCACCACCCACAACCCCCATTAACTTACCTTCACGATCAACTACAGGAACCGCTTTAATTCCTCTGTGCAAGGCAAGCAGCGCCACATGCTCTTGGTCTGTGTATGGTCTGACCGTGGCCAGTTTAACTGGCGTGTATTTCATTACAGGATCGTGTTCATTGCCACCAAAAATATCACGAAGAGAAATAACCCCGACCAAATGCCCCATGTTACCAATCACATACACATACGGCATGGTATCGAAATTTCTGGCGTGATCTTCCAATGCCTCGCGAGCATCTTTGAGTGTGGCAGATTCGAGCACAACTGGAACAAGCAGCGACATTAGTCTACCAGCTGATTCTGCGGGATAGACATTGTTATTATTTGTCATAATTTAAGGCAAAATCAAAGAAGCCAAACCCAAAAATACCAAAAAGCCAAAAATATCTGTGGCTGTTGTAATAAAAATACTGGCCGAAGTCGCTGGATCTTTGCCCAACTTTTGCAACACCAAAGGAATCAGAGTTCCAAAAAAACCAGCCACACACAAATTAATTACCATTGCTACCGCCAAAATTCCGGCAATTGCTACATCTTGGCTAAAAAGCATGACAGCGATTGCAACCACAGCCCCGGTAATCAAACCATTAATTGCTCCGGCTCCAACTTCCCTTTTTATAACCGGCCAAGCATCTACCAAACTAATTTGTTTGAAGGCGATTCCTCTAACAATAATGGCCAAGGTTTGAGTACTGGCATTACCTCCCATTCCAGCCACAACAGGCATATAAACAGCAAGCAAAACATAAGTATTGATTGTTTCCTGAAATAAATTAACCACTGAGGCAGCCAAAAAAGCCGTACCCAAGTTAACTAGTAGCCACGTATAGCGCGATTTAACCTTAATAGCCACGCCGTCTGTTACTCTCTCTTCATCGTGTACACCGGCAAAATCATACAAAGCAGATGACGCCTGACGATCTAACAAACGCAAAACATCATCAGAGTAAATCACACCGAGAACTTGTTTATGATCTCCTAAAACAGCCACAGCACTATGTGGATGTTCTCTAAACAAATGCAAAACCTTTTTATGGTCTGCATTATGATCAACAGAAATTAATCGACGAACATGCGAATGAATTACTTCTCCAGGACCCGCATACCCCAAAGCCGACCACGGCAAAAAGCCTATCGGTTCATTGTTTTTCATTACAATCACAGCTGGAGCACGCCCGGAATTCTGTTCGTGTATTCTAAATCTTTTAGCAACATTTTTAATGCTTTCTGAGTCTTCTACCTGAATATAAGACAAGCTCATGATTCCAGCCGCTGTTTGCGGATCAAAAGCCGTTAACAAAGTTACCGATGTCTGCAAACCATCTTCAAAAGCATTGATAATCTTTTTGCGTTTACCGTTTGGTGCAGAACGCAAAACCAGAGTCGCTTGATCGGGGTCTAAATGTTCTAAAATATGCGCCACCTGACTAACAGGAATTTTTGAAATCAAGTCACTCAAAGTAGTCGGATTTAAGTGCGGCAAAACTTGCGCCTGTATATCTTCCGGTTGATCCAAAAAAATCTGCCTCCTTTTTTCTGGATGCAAACCAATAGAACGAGCCAAAGATAAAACACTGTGTGAGCTCGGCATATCCTCCTAAAAATCTATCCCAAGTTTACTAAACTTTACCTTTTTGAACCAGTCCCCATTAGACAAAAAGTTACTTTTTTGATAGATTCGACCAGCCCAACGGCAATTCCGAAACAAACAAAGGAGAGACAAAAAGTGAAGAAGATCTATCCGGTGTCTGCGTTTTACTGGGTTCGTACCAGGGATAACGTGATTGTTGTGCCTTGCGAAGATGCCCACGAATATTATCTTCACGAACGAAACGACAAGACTCTGACACAGTCAATCGACACCGCCAGCATTCACGAGATGCACGATGTCAGAAGTCTAAAAAGACGACCGCGAGTGTTTCATTTGGTCTATGAAACATGGCGAGATATCTACAAGCATCTCAAGGCAGAAGGCTTGCACACTCTGGAGAACCCGAAGTTCACCGAGGTCATTAAAAAAGCAAAACCGCTCTGTCCAAAAAAAGACAAAGCGATCTTCGAACACCTCTTCTTCGGGATTGATCCCAGATCACTCCCCCACATCGATCCACTTCTTCTGCGAACACCGCGAGAAGTAATCGAAGACCTGTTGGACTACTAGTCACAAAAGAAGACATCACCTCCGATGTCTCCTCTACCCACCACAAGCAAACTGCTTTGGTGGGTCTTTTTTTATTCTGTATTAACTTTCTTTGGTGGCTTTGGTGATAGTGTAATGGACGCTTTGTTTTACTTTTTTGGCATTACCAAAAACTTCGGTCATTTCGCGTTTCATGTACTGCCTTAAACCGTTAATCGTTACAATCCACATTTCTCCATCTGGCGCCAAATGCTTTTTGGTGTCTTCTAAAAACTGGTGTAGTAATTCATTGCCGACTTTTGCTGGAATGTTGGAGACAATCAAATCAAACAATTCACCTTTTGGAACATGAGAAAAACCGTTACTCAAATAAACTTCAGCTTCGATTTTGTTTTGTTTGACATTTTTTTGAGCGTATTCTATGGCGACAAAATCTTTGTCTACCATGTGTACTATTTTAGAATGACAAGCTGTTCCTAAAATAATTCCCAAAGCTCCATATCCACAACCCAAATCCAAAATACGTGCCTCCGGTTTTAGTTTTATTTGATTTAGCAAAAGAGCTGTTCCTTCGTCTATTTCTGTTGGACTAAACAAACCGTAAGTCGCAAAGAAAACAAAATCACGATCAAAAAACCGGGTACGGATAACTTTGTCTTCGAGCATAAAACTTTTACCAAGGCATGGTTAAATTGATGGCTTTCTTTTCGGTGATGTTGAGAGAAAAATCAACAGGAATTCCCTTGCGTTCTCCGGAGCGATCAGTAAAAGCTAGAGCGCCGTATTTAAGGCCGTATTCGTACACTTCTTTGGTTACTCGAACGTCATCTAAACAATATTGCTTAACTTTTTCTTTTTCTCCCTGACGCCACCATTCTACAGCCTGCAAACCATGACCGGTTTTACCATGACCGAGGCAAGATTCGGCAACATCATCTAACTTCAAACGAAAGCCCAAAGTTTTGTGGATGTGAGCCAAAATATCAAGCGATGGGAAAGACAGAAAATTCCCAGGGTAATAGTTGTTCATGACCGGAAAATCAAAACCTTCGGTATTGTAACCAATAATCCTGTCCGCCTGCTCTAATCGTGGCCAAAGTTCGTTGAACTCATGTTCTTCGTAAGCACGATATTCATTGTTTTCGTAAAAGTACACTCCAATTACGGAAATCTTTAACTTGTCGTGTATGTAACCTCCAACATCTTCAAAGGTATTTGATGTTTCAATATCTAAAACTACTTCCTTTTTACATTCATTCATAAGAGTTTCACCATTTTTTTTCATTCGACACGGGCCTTGAGAGCAGCCACTGTAATTCCTTCGCTGTAAGTCGGAAAGGCACGCACTACTTCTCCGAGCGCGTCTATTTTTACCCCAAGTTGCACCGCAAGCGCAATCTCGTGGATCATTTCTCCGGCGTGTGGGCCATAAATAGTCCCGCCAAGTAAGGTTCTTTTGACTGGATCGGCCACTAATTTTATAAATCCATGTTCTCCCCCATCTGCAACCGATCGTCCTAAAGATGCTTGATTGTGACGTCCCACCAAAACCGATCCATGAAGTTCTGTTACTTGACTGGCGGTCAATCCAACAGCCGCCAATTCTCTAGCCAAAAATGTTACATGAGGCACAACTCTAAGTGATGTTTTTTGGCGTCCAACACGTTTTTTAAGAGCCTTGAGTGCTGCATTGTTACCAGCTACAACGCCCTCAGCGTGGGCTGTGTGGGTTAATCTGGCGCTTCCGTCATCTACATCCCCTGCGGCAAAAATATGTTTAACAGACGAACACTGCTCAAGGCTTGTATGAATTTCTCCGGCCTTAGTAAGTTTGACTCCGATTTCCTCAAGCCCCAAATCATCGGTATCAGCACGTTTGCCAACAGCCACCATTAGCGATCTGGCTACTTTGTATTCTTCAACACCGGCTATATCAAGTGTTAATTTAGCATGACCGTGGACTCGATCAACTCTGGTGATTAAGGAATCATTCAAAACCTCTACCCCAATCTCACGCAAATCTTGTTCGGCTATTTTTACTACTTCAGCATCTTCGTGTTCTAACAAGTGTGAGGCTCTTTGCACTATAGTTACAGGCACACCAAGCAAGGCAAAAATAGTTGCAAATTCAGAACCAACAGCACCACCTCCAATTATGGCCAAAGTTTTTGGTAATTCAGGTAAACGTCGTACATCTTTCCAGCCAAAATAATCTATTTTGTCGAGTCCGGAAATAGGTGGAATAAAATCTCGACTACCGGTTGCCACCACAAAAGTTTTGCCTTCTAAAGTTCCCCCATCTATTTGCACAGTATGACTATCAATAAACTTCCCCACTCCAAAACGCAAAGCAATTCCTTGGCGTTTAGCTAAACGCAAAAACCGATCACCCTTGTTGCCTCCTCCTGTTATGGTGTCGACAACTCGGTTAATGTACTTTTTTAAATCCGGCATGGAAACTGCTTTTGTTTGATTGCGCAAACCAAAATGTTTGGCGTGTCGAGCAAGAGATTGCAAATAAGCTACGCGATGAAATGCTTTAGAAGGAACACAGGCCTCGTTTGGACACTCTCCACCTAATTTCCCTTTTTCAATCACACAAACAGACACGCCCAAAGCGCGTGCTGCAAAGGCCGCGGAAAATCCCGCAGATCCGGAACCGATAATGACCACATCGTAAGATTCGTGCCTCCCCATAATATTTACATTATACCACGACTCTACTTTGACTCTAACCAAACTTCTTGTGCGGCACGGAGCAAACGATCGTCTCCGGACTTAGCAAGCAAATACCACCATTCTGCTCCCCACAAATAAACTTCTTTTATTCCAGTTCTTCTTGCAAAATCTATATTATTTTTTAAATCTTTTTCTGAAAAAGATTCATACCAATCATTCAGTGTTCTGTTACGCCAACCAGTAAAGAACCAAGGCTCTGCCTGAAGTTCTGAGACAACCAAAGGAACACCAAGAATAGCTAACTTTTTGATTGAATAAAATGCTGGCGAAAAAGGATAAAATACATAACCAAAATTTGGATTCCAAGTTTCTCGATAAAGTGACGTTCCAACCATGTCTCCAAGCAAGGCTTCAGGAACCCAGGTCGACATTTCGCCACTAGCTGTAACTTGAATTGGCTTTTTGGTTAACGAGCGAGCCAAATCTATTTCTTCTGTAAACAAACCGGGGTCGAACGGAGGGCATTCTCCAAAAAATTGCAAAAATGGTTCGTTTTCTATTTGCCAACGAGTAACCTCTACTCGATCGTTGTAACGATTCATGCTGACCCGAATAAAATTCTTTAGAGCCTCGGGACGAGAACTGTCGGAGACCCAGTCCGGAATAAAACATTCCGGCCAACGAGGTACTTTTTGACCAACAACCAAAGTTACATGAGCCCCATACTTAGCAGACAAATCAAGCAACCTGTCCGGTACTGACCAATCATAAAAACCCTGCGCTTGTTCTGTTTTGCTCCAGTAGATTGGAATGCGCACATTTCTCAAACCGGAATCAAGCAAAGTCTGATAAACATCAAAAACATCTACCCCCAATTCGTCGGCATAAACAGAAGATATTGTAGCGCCAAAAATAACATCTTGGGTTTGTTTGAAATGACGATAAACTAATAAAGTTGCAACAGATGAAATCAAACAAAAGACAGCTATGAGTCCTAAGTGCAAGCGATATGAATGCCGTGAACGCATAGTTTTTTGTAAGCGTTAGATCTCTTCTTTCTTTTCTCGCAAAAATGCTAACCATCCTTCTACTAAGCGAATTGCTCCTTTAAACGGTGCCTCCACAATAAAATCAAAGAAGAACAAGAATACGTTTACCTTAGGAGCGCGCATGGCCATCCAGCGACCAACACGAATAATTGGTAAAAATAGTACATCGAAAATAGAACCGATTATTCCACCACTTGATTCCACAACTAACAAATCTCTCCTCGACAAACGAAGTTGAATACCAAAGAAAAGAACCAAACTCAAGAAGAATAAGAAGAATGCAATTGAAATTACATTAAAGTGAATGGCTCTGAGGGCAAAAATCAAAAGAGTGATGGTAGTCAAAAACGCTGCTCCGTAAAGTGTTTTGAATAAGATATCTAAAAAACCTCCGGAAAGAGAACCTTTTTTCTTAATCAAAATCTTAAAAGCACCTTCGTGGTCTATATCTACAAGAGACAATGCTTCTTCAATTATTTTGTCGGTATTGTTTTGTTTTGGTGTGGTGGTTGTGAGTCCCAATAATCCCAAAAGCAACGGATGGAAAATAATGTTTATTAAGAGAGGCTTGTAGTCAGTAACCTTTAAAAAGAAAAGCTCAAATGGCAACTCAATCACTAAAGCCATGACCAACTTTGTACAAAGCAAAAACAAAACTGCCCGAACCACACTTTTACGAAGACGTCTGGCAAATTTGTTATTGCGAGCACCAACTGCTTTGCGAATAGATGCTTCCATTCGTGGTTTATCTAAAGAGCCTAGCGCCTGTTCAAAAGCCAGAGGATTATCGACAGCAATATCACGTAACACATGAAAAACAATAGCGTGCCGACGAACTAATCTAAATAAAATATCTGCTGCAGGGTGATCTAATTGCTTTTCTATAGCAGCAATAACTGTCTCCAAATGACTGGCCACCTCGCGTACCACAGGGTGATCAAAAGACGCTTCTGGCCAAGCTGGGTAGTAAAGAGTCAAAAGACGGTAGCGAAGTGTGGCTTGATCAGACTTAAGAACAGCTCGATACACAGCTGCAAAAACCTGCAACTCTCTATCGGGTTCGGCCACCAAAGGTGTTGCCCATAGCAAACGTTTTTTTACCTCCTGATAAGCAAAGGCGGCGAAAGCCTCATTAACAACTGGTGGTTCTAGGTGATATTCAATTTCGGTCGCTAAAACATCTAACAACCAGTCGTATTTTTCTTGGCTGTTTTTACTGTTCAGTGCAACCTGACTAAAAAGAAGATCGTATTTATCAAAAATGGCTTTAATTTCCTGAGCCATGCGCTCCGGTACTCGCTTGTTTGGCAAGTAGCGAGCCCAAATAAGTTCACGCAATAAATCCTGCGCCAAAACACCCGTTTTTTGCTCGCCCAAACGACGCTTGCAAATGCGTCTAATGGCATTGCGACGAAGTACATGCTCTTCGTCGTATTCGAGTGTGTTGCGTAACGTTTCGTAGGCCGAAGCCGCCACTGAAACAGTGTCACTTACAACAATTGTGTCTTCTTCCGGCTTTTCTTGTTCTTTGGCCAGAGCGTACTTTGTTGCTTCCAAAAACCGTTGAAGAGATGATTCCATACAGTCATTATACTATCATAATTGGTTGAAGACTCCCTAAGTTCAAAATGAGAGCACAGACCATTACCGCAATCAACACACTCCCCCACAACAACCTGACGCACTAAATTGTCGGACAACAGAAGCGAATGAGTTTTTTGTGTCTCAAACGATTTGGTTGCCAAACATTTAATGCAAAAACCGGAGTGTTGCATAGAGGTCAAACAAAATTAAACAATCATCGGTAAGTCTCTGATTCGTCCAGAACGACCAAAAATCATGTCTTCTATGCGATACGTGCCGTGAGTCGGAGCTTCCATGTAGCCATTCCAAGCCATACGTGCCACTCCCCCTGAGGCAATCCAATCAAATAACCACTCACTAGTAAACTTTGGATCAACTTGAGGAAAACCGCCTCCAGTATACTGAAGCCATACTCGATTAAATTCCTCCTGAGATCCAATCGGAGTCGCTGCAATAACTGGTAACCCAAGCCCTGTATAAAAAGAAAGTTCACTTGGTTTGGTCCAGAGAATATCTGTGGTCTTTAAAAGTTCTGTGAAGCCCTCAAAATAACGAGCTCGATCGTGAAAAACAGGCACTCTCACCCATTCACCCAATTCTTTGATAAGACCTCTTTTTTTAACAGCCTCATGAAAAATTTCAGCCACATCTGGACGCACACCAGCCACCAAATTTAAACGAACCTCATGACGCGCAATTCTGTGTCTTAGGCTATGTAGAATATCAATTCCGAGTTGCCTTTGTGCTCCAGCACCACCAACAGAATAAGTAATTGTTAAAGGATGAGCAGCTGTTTTTTGCTGACAACGATTACTGCCCAATTCTGGCAAAAGTGCATGTTGATAACGTTCTACAAAAATGCCTTTTGGATCTAAGTTGCAAATACGACTCATGAGCAAGTTTTTGAGTGTCTCTGCATCGTATCCTCCGATTAATTCTTTGGGCAATGGAAAACCTGTCAAAAAGATTCTTGATGCCGGGACACCATAAAGTTGCAATCTTTCAACAACACGACCATTGCTTGCAAAATAACGAATGCGGCTTTTTTTAGGATCAAGCGGAACCCAAGCACGACTAATATCAGCATCAGTTGTGACGCAATAAATATCCCCTGGATAATCAAAAAAATCTGCCATAAAAGCCGTGGCAAAAAATGTTGTCACTAAGGGCACGGGTGTTTCTCGCAGTTTCTCAATTAAGTGACGTCCAAAACCATGATGAATAGCCGTATAAATTTGCTTAACTTGCAGGTTGGGGTGAGATAAATCGCGGCGAGGATAAAAATCAGGGATTTTTTGCACAGTATCCATTAAATGAAAGGCGGCTTTTCCAATAACTGGTATTGGTTGCAAACGCGAAACAAATTCGTAAAGTTGTCTACTCTTTTTCCAATAAGACAAATCACGGTCTGGAATACCAGCATAATCATTGGCAGACAAAACATGTCCGCCACTTAAATCACGAAGCGAATGAGCGGCACGACTGTGTCCATAACCCATGTTAACATCTACAACCCAAGCATCTTTTGGGGTATGTATGACTGGTCTCCTCCGGTGCATAAAACAACTTTTAAACTTAGAAAAAGGAACGTTCTTCTGAGCAGCTAATTAAATCTATGGCGTCTTCTGCCCTGTCTACAACAGAAAAAATATCCAAATCTCCAGAACCAATTGTTTCTAAATCGTTAAGCATGTGGGCTCTTATCCAAGCAACTAGTGGTGTCCAAAAAGCTTTACCTACGAGCACAACTGGTACTGGTTGTGATTTATGGGTTTGAATCAAGGTGAGCATTTCAAAAAGTTCATCCATGGTTCCAAATCCCCCAGGAAAAAATACATACGCTTGAGCAGAAGCCGCCAACATTACTTTGCGAGTAAAGAAGTAATGAAAAGCATGACCTCTGTTAACGTAGGGGTTTATTCGTTGTTCTGATGGCAGCTGAATATTTAAACCAATAGAAACACCGCCTTCGTCGTCGGCTCCACGGTTAGCAGCTTCCATGATTCCTGGGCCGCCACCAGTAATTACGGTGTAGCCTTTTTCTGCGAGCAACGCTCCTAGTTTGCGAGATTCTTTGTACCACTTATGATCTTCTGGAAAACGGGCAGACCCAAAAACGGTTACTTCTTTTTCTGATTCTGATAAAAATTGAAAACCTTCCACAAATTCCGCCATGATACGAAAAATGCGCCAGGTTAATTCGTACATGCGAGGTGGTTCGGTTGAAGCATCTACATGTTTACCTTCTTCTAGTGGAAGCGGAATGCGACAAACCGGACCACGTGGGTGTTCATTTTTTGTTGAGCTATCAACTTTCTTAACAGACTTTTTCATACAAAGAACATTTTACCACAACATCACACAACAGTTGTGTGATTGTGTTTTGGCACGCAAGCAAATTTTCGTAATTGACGACGATGTTCCAAATATTCTGGATCAATTTGTGACACCAACTTCCAAAAAGATGCTTGATGATGGTGATGCACAGTGTGTGCAAGCTCGTGTATCACAACATATTTTATAAGCTCAATTGGCAACAAAGACAAGTAGGCATGAAACTGTAACTTGCAATCAGAAGAACAACTTCCCCACCTCGTTGTGTAGACTTTAAATTTAACTCCACACACTTTAAAACCATGCAAATCAGTTAGCTCTTTTACAAGATTCAAAACAAGTACGCGAGTAGCTTCTGTGGTGATTTTTTCTTGACCCGCTGGTGGCACAACTGGTGTAACTGTTTTCTTTTGTAATCGAGCTTTTTGTGTTGCTATCCAATCTTTGTGCGTATCAACAAAACGAGCGACAGCTTTTAAGCTGGCGCGTCGTTTTAAGGGAATCACAACTTCACACAATCCATCAAAATGAACCTTGAGAGTTACTCGTTTAGCACGAGAACTTTCTCTAACACGAACTCCATCCATTAAAACCAGATCTTTTTTCACACTCTTGGTTTCAAGAATTTAACGCAACGAGTTCATTAAATTTTTCATCTGGCTTGTAAAAGTCGAGAGCTGCTCTTGGGCGATCATTGAGTTGTCTCTGTACTCGCT
>Ga0100380_10003977_pt1 | contig 15562 bp, 12 predicted proteins | sample CryGeymeta201504_FD_80417 | JGI IMG/M metagenome (GOLD analysis project Ga0100380, IMG submission 80417) | Groundwater microbial communities from Crystal Geyser aquifers in Utah, USA - Crystal Geyser metaG 2015-04 | ecosystem: Environmental > Aquatic > Deep subsurface > Groundwater | place... | reverse complement strand
TTCTATGAATGAATCCTTTTTTTATGAAGTTAACATCATCAAAAAAAACAAACTTTTCTACCGAAGCCGCCAACTGAAAATATCCCAAGTATGGAAAAAAGTACGGCTGCATTACCGCAATGTTCATTTTTCTGTGAATTTGTTGATCGTGTCAATAATGTAAGATTGCTCATCGGCCTTTAATGCTGCGTAATGTGGTATACATAGCACCTTGCTGGCTAAATCTTCTGCAACTGGGCAGTGAGAAGGTTTGAATTGTCCTAACGTATTCAAAGCAGGATAAAAATATCTTCTTGACATAATTCCTTCTTCAAGCAAGTATTCTTTTAATGCTTCTTTCTTAGCTGAATCATCAAATAAAAGTGGGAAATAGCAGTAATTCCAATCTAATTCCACAGGAATTTTTAATGGCACATAACCATTAAAAGTTAGAGAACTAACATATAAATCAAAAATCCTTTTTCGATTTGTAAGACTTTCTTGTATCTGATCTAGTTGAGCTAAACCAAATGCAGCGTGTACTTCGCTGTTCTTCGCATTGATTCCTTCTGTCAAATATTGATCTCCTCGATGACCAAAAGATCTGAGGTTAAAAAGTCGTTCTCTTAATTCAGGTCTATTAGTAACAATAGCACCTCCTTCCACTGTGTGAAATACTTTGGTAGCATGAAAGCTAAAGCTTGCCAAATCACCGTATGAGCTCACCGACTTTCCTTTGTAAGTAACACCAAATGCATGAGCTGCATCAAGAATCAATGGTATATTATACTTGGCAGCCAAACTAACATAATCCTCTAAAGGACCTACTAAACCATATACCTGAGTGATTAGTAACGCTGATGTATTTTGATCTATCAGAGATTCAATTTTACTAGGGCAAGGAAAAAAAGAATTATCCAATAAATCTGCAAAACGTACATCTAAACCCAACCAATGAGCCGCATTGGCAGTGGCAACATATGAATAAGGAGTTGTAATGATATTTCCCTTTGCATTTATACTCTTTAGAGCAAGCTCTAAGCTGACCGTACCATTTGAGGTAAAAAGTACATGATTCACATCTAATATTTTTGCTAAATGAGATTCCAGCTCCTGTACCAGTGGACCATTATTCGTATAATAACCAGTTTCTAAAATTTGAGCCAAATAAGTATTGATTTTTATTTGGTTAGGCTTTGCTGGCTTTACGAGTTCGATCATTTATTAATAACAGATTTAAGATAAGGCCAAAAATAGACTTATAATGATGTGCAATTTTTAGGCTTTCGAGAGAAATGCATCAAATCGTAGTAAAAAGCCATTTGATAAACGCATACTTCAAGGTTCTGTAGTTATATAACTTGAATGGGTTCGCCTTAATTGCTATAAAAAGTTTCGAACACTTTGTAACATCTCGGCTCTGCGCTCTAATCCTCAACAAACGCAATTATCTTAACTCTCTCATCAACAAACTTTGAAAGCACTTGCTGCGTATGATCGGTAGATCCGTTGTCTACAACAATCCACTCCTATTGATGTGTTGTTTGCTGCAAAACCGTTTTAGCAGTTTCTGCAAGCACAGATGCGTTATTAAAAGTGGCAGTTATAATTGAAACCATACAAATGGAAAACATCAAAATAAGGGCATATTTGCATATGAAATTGATCGCAAAGGCATTGATTCTGGTTTTGATTACCATTTTTGGATCTAACCAAAACATCTACTCACAATGCACTGCACCATTTTCAAATATTCCTGATTCAATTTGCTCAAATGAAGTTTTTATAGCCCAAGCAAGCAATCCTTTTTTAACAAAAAGTGAGTGGAAATTTAGTTTGCCAGACATTGATAATCTTAGCTCGATCAATAACCTCGGAAACCTTGGAAACTCGCTATCTAATTCATCTAGGATAAACATCCTTAAAGTAGACAGCAATTTTTATGGGTTTGTAAAAAAAAACAATGCTTCTCAGGTTTATCGTTATGAATTCGGCACTTCTCTAAGCAACATACCAACTGTCGTTGCGCTCACAATTCCTAGTTTCTCTGGCAATACATCTATTTCTGATGATGACATTGATATTATTAAACATGGCAGCAATTGGTACGGCTACACACCAATAAGAACGGGAAGTGCTATTTTGAGATACAACTTCGGCAACAGCATAACCAATGATACTGTAACCGTCACTAATCTTGGCAATCTGAACAGTCAAATTTCATTACCGTATGCACTTGATGTTGAAATTTTTCAAGATTCTATTTATTTATTCGTAGCAAGTTGGAGTAATAGTACTGCAATCGTGTATAACATGGGCACTAGCCCCGAAGCAAGCACAGCGCAATGGTTTAAGGCAATTAATTTATCGAGTACATCACCAAGTATCTCGAACACTTCTTGCATTGAAGGCTACATGAGCTGCAATCAAAAAATCATTTTTACAGGAGGTTATAGTAGCGATAATATCGTTCGACTAAATTTTAATGGAAACTTCAATAATGCTCCAGTCATTGATCAAATTAACTCACAAGCCATTGTGCAGCCCACTTGCGCTAGATTAAAACTTGACAAAGGTTTTCCTGAGTTATTCATAAACCCCAGAAGTAGTACTTCTTCGCTGTCGATTCTCGAATTTAAAGACAGCATCACTCAAACTAGCGGTATTACTCAAAAGAATTTTAATCAATCGGCATCTACCTTAAATGGCTTAGGCTTAGATTTAAGTTATTCAAATGAGGGCCTTTTTCTATTTTTCACGACAAGTGCGAGTAATTTGATAAGGCATTTAAAGCCATATGACAGTAACACTTACAACGAATCTTCGACAGAGTCTACATGTAATCTAACCATTACTAACGATGGTTGGAATCGATACTCATTCTATGGCGAAGATTCGCTTCGTAATAAATATTATTTCACCGATTCTGTATACTTGAACCAAAGTCCAACTGTAACATCATCTATTTCAAATTTATGCTTGGGCGATACTGTGCTTTTGCAAGCAACGGATTCTAGTTTTTTGAGCGGAGTATTTTGGGAATGGAAGATAGATCCAGAAAATTTATCATTATTATCTCAAGACACTTCTTTAATTTTCAGCACTGCTGGACATAAAACAATAAAAGTATACGCTCAACTATTCAATTGCATCGACTCTAATTTGAGTTCGGTTTACGTTAACCCTTTACCAACGGCTTCTTTTAGTGTTGATACGGCTTGCCAAGGTGAAATTTTAACCTTAGTAAATTCAAGTGCTCTTGATACCATAGACAGCATCGCAACTTTTACTTGGCTTTTTGAAAGTGACACCATATTCGGTGCTAATCCTATTTATGGGTTTAATGAAGATAGCACTAAGAACATTTTATTGAACATTGTCACTTCAAATGGTTGCTCAGCAAACTACTTAGATTCCGTTTTCATAAAAACTGCCCCAATAGCATCTTTCAAATTAGACAGCACATGTTTAGGAGAGAACACTCAATTTATCAATCAATCAGGTAACAGCGGAAATTATACCAGTTTTTGGGAATTTGGTGATGGACAAACATCCACGCAGTTTGAACCGACACATGTTTATTTAGATACCGGCTCATACATAGTGAACCTTACAACACTGAGCATTAATGGTTGTGATGATTCAACTTACTTAGAAATCATGATCAGTGAAGCACCAGAAGTGGACTTTGTGTTATCGGCCTCTCCGGTTTGTCAAAACAATGAGTTTGAATTGAACGATTTTAGCATAAGTAGTCATCCGATAAGTAATCGATTTTTAGTTTTGAGCGGAGACACACAACCCGACATAAGCATTCCATTTTCTATCGCCTTGACGGGAAACAATCAAGCTAAATACATAGTAGTTTCAGGAACCAATTGCATATCAGATAGCTCATTCAATTTATTTGTGAATGCTCAACCGCAAATCACCTATTCTTTTGATCAATTATGTCAAGAGCAATTAAGTCATTTTAGTGCCGAAGTAGATTTGTTAGACAATCAAACCCCTATAAATTTTGCTTGGAATTTTTCAGATAATTCTAACTACTACGATAGCAATTTCACAAAAGAAACAAATGCATCAGGGTTGTTAAGCTTTGAGCTAACTGTTTCTACTGATTCGGGCTGCACCGCCTCTATTACTGATACGCTCACTGTCTTGCAGGCACCAACCTTAGATATAAATTTCAAGATGCCATATTGCAGTGATGTTATCCTAGAAAACATCACAGAATTTTCGGTTGACAGCAATGATTTGCCCAATGTAATACTTTGGCAAATTGCAGAAAGTAATGGCCAAACATCTTCTTCAACATCTGGAATAGACATTCAGATTTCAAGTGCTGGCATTACCAATATATATGCGGAGTTAAGCACTACAAATAATTGTATAGTAAGAGACACTTTGCAATTTGAAGTATATCAAAGTCCTGATCTTAAGCTTAACTCTGATACCATTTGTGAGCAATCTTTGATTAATCTTTCGTCTAATTATTCTGGCAACAACTACGAATATTTATGGCAGTTTAAGGACGGATCTTCCAATTCAAATGCTACGTTGCAGTACTTGTTTCAATCTGCAGGAACAGAAAATATCATATTAGAATTGAAGGAAAAAATCTCAGGCTGTAAAGCCATAGATACTGCCTTCTACTATGTTGCACAAGCAATAAACGCTAGTATTTCGAACGAATATTTGTGTGATAATTCAATCAATATTTTAGATGCCGAAATCCTTATGGATTCGTTAGACGCTATACAATCAAATATTTGGCGGGCTAATGGAACCATCTTCAGCAACACCATTCCAGCAACATATTTACCTGAATCGGAAGAGATTAATTTGTCCTTACAAATCACTTCGAATTTTAACTGTAGCAGCATCGTTTCTAAAACGCTAAATGTTCCGAGTCCTCCGATCTCAGATTTTAACTTGTCAGCAACGTTTGGTGAGATCCCATTCAATCTGACAGCTGAATCTAATAGCCCATCTTTTGCCCATTATTGGCTTTTAGATTCGGATACGATTGGAGACGACAATGTAATTAATTACACCATAAACAATTCAGGCAATTACTCGCTTAACCTGCTAGTAATAGACTCTTTAGGATGCAGCTCAACCCAATCAAAAAATGTTTCTGCATTTGAAGGCTTCACAGATGTGGGCATTAAAAATATTGAATACAACAGTGCTTCTGGAGCTATAAAATCTTTGCTAATTAACTATGGTATTAACCCTGTTTATGGTTTTGATATTGCATATAGTTTTTTAAACGGCAGTCAGATTATTGAATACCGTGAAGACACGCTTGTATCGGGTGCATTTTTAGAAATTTTTTCTCAAAATAGTATCACCACAATAAATGAAAATTACACCCTTTGTGCAGAGATTGTTGCTATAAACTCACTAGAAGATCAAAACATCTCTAACAATAAGTTTTGCATCAACGCTGACGAATCTTTCCATGTTTTTCCAAATCCGGCTTTTAATTGGATTAAGATTCCGCTTTATTCAGAAAATAACGATACTTATACCCTTACCATCTACAATGATAAAGGCCAACTCATCCACTCAGAATTTGTGAGTGTGACAGAAGGATATCAAGAAATCTATTACGAGATAGAATACCTGAGCGTGGGAATTTACATGTTAGCATTAAAAAATGAATTGAGCGCATTTCAAAGCAAACTCGTAAAACGCTAGCCTCTTCTTACCCACTCATAATAAGCGGAAAGGCCATCTTTTAGTTCTATTTTTGATTCAAAACCTAGGTTGGTAATGTGTGACACATCGGCTCGCCATCTCAGCGGATCTCCAATTCTAGAACAGCCAGAAAATCGAATGGTCAATTTTGGATCGATGTAAAAAGCTGCCAATTGAGCTACTTCTTTGATAAAGCTTTCCTTGCCAGAAGCTGCATTAATTGATTGACCATCAAACTCAGCTTTGTCAAAACATAAATAAATGAGATCTACTAAATCGTAAACATGGATATAATCTCTGCTTTCTTCACCTGATCCAAAAAGCTCAATTTCTTTAAAATTATTTGAGCGGGCTTTGGAAAAAATATCCCAAAAAAGTAGCTTTTTTTGTCCATTGCCATAACAGGAAAACACTCTTAAACTTAAGGTTTTCAGTGATTTTTTCTCCGCGAATTCCTGAAGAAGCCGTTCTGCCTCAAGTTTATGAACTCCGTATGGAGAAATAGGATTAAGATCAGAATATTCAAAAATCGGCAACGTTTTGGGTGAGCCATATACAGCTGCACTTGAGAGATTAATAAACCTAGTGTGAGTCGATTTCTCAGCGATTGCGTTTAACATTAATTCTACATTGCTCAAGTTGAGCGCTCTGTCCTGATCCGGATTTTCAAAAGATGCAGAAACATTGGCTGCACCGCTAGCGTTGACGCAAAAATCGGGCTGAACAGAACTAAAAATCTTCTCAAAATCAGGATTTTTTTGATCAATCTTAAAATGTTTCTGACCATTTCCTATTACATCAGCCGTGTAAATATCAAGCCCAACAAGACGAGAAACAACGTTGGTTCCTATAAAACCATAATTTCCTATTACCAGTAACTTCTTCAATTTTCTTTTCTTAGGATATAGGTGCGCAATCTACCAGGTATATTCTCTTCAAGATAAATATCTCTTTTGAGCAAACCATATAAAGCAAAAGTCAGCTCATTAAAAACTCTGGTTTCTACTAATGATCCGAAAAACTTCCTTTTAGCATTTTTGAATGCTTCTGGCAACAATCTGAGCTGTGTTTTAGATAGCGGAGAATAGTTGATTACAGACTCAAAATGGCGCAATTTTAGGTCGACTGCGAGACCTGCCAACTTGAACGCTGTTTCATACTCCTTTTCAGTAAAAGCATTTTCACCGCCATAAAACTTATGCAATGGATGTTGCTGTAAGAACAATTCTTTGTCTTGCTGTCCAAAAATCACATGATCTCGAATGGTAACATAAAGACCTCCTTTTTTAAGAAACTTGGCGGTATTAGCTACAAATTCATTTAAATTATTCGCATGGTGAAGAGCTTGCCTCACGTATACCACATCAAAACTCTCTGGTTGAAGTGACGCTTCTTCCGCAAAATTTTTCACTACACTTACATTGTCTAATTTCAATTCGGTAGCCAAAGCTTCAATTGCTCCAGCGCCAACCAAAACGCTTTCATCGGGCTCTAGTGCAGTAACTGTATAGCCTTCTTTGGCAAATGCTATTGAAGCAATCCCATTTCCAGCGCCTATGTCAAGTATTTTTTTTGCCTTTGGTGCTTTCTTTCTTATTAGTGCTATAGTTTCCTTAAATTCTGCACTATTGTGAAAAGCATTGCTATTCCAGTTATTATCTCTGTCTATGAACGCACTCTTTACAAGACTTTCAAATTGCGGCTCACTCTGGATATAAGCTATTGTTTCATGCCAATTCATTTCAACGTCTTTATCAATTTTGCCGGATTACCTCCTACCAAGGTATACGGCAGCACATCTTTTGTTACTACCGATCCAGCTGCAACTACAGCACCTTCGCCTATTGATACACCCTTCATAATTTTGGATTCATATCCTATCCAAACTTTATCGCCTATTGATACTGCGGCTTCAGCCACGTGAGACCAATCTTTGTATTTCCCAACTTGGTTTTCTTTTACTCCTTTTATCCAATCCGAAACGTCATGCTGCCTATTTTCCCAGTCTAATGAATGTGCATCATTATCCATTACAGTGCAGCCCCATGCAAACATTACATCGTTACCTATAGAAATGTTGCAGGTTGATATGAATTTTCCACCACCAATAAAGGTTCTGTCGCCAATAGCTATTGTTCCACCTTGCTTCTCTACCACGAACATTCCTGAAATCATAGAATGCTGACCTACGGTAATTTGAACTTGCTTCTGCTCATTTCTAATGAAAAACTTTGCTCCATTGTTTAGTGTAGTTGAATCAATCTTCACCCTCGGGTCAATTTCGTCAACAACTCGCTTTATTAGACCAATTCGGTATGCAATCTTTTCTAAAAGAGACTTCGGCATTATTTTAAAATTTTCTTAATCAAGGCTTTAAATTGCCCCTGAATAGAGTTTGCATGGTGTTTTGACAAATTCCTAGCAAAAGCTTCTTTCATTGTTTGCAAAACATTTTCGTCTAACTCTATTTCTTTTGGTAGAATCGGAAGCAAAGCGTTGCCATTTGCATTTTGGGCAAATGTATTTTGAGATTTGGAATGAGTAGCATCCTTGTTGAACCCAAAGTTTTCGGAAACAGGATGTTTCGGAAACAGAAACAATCCATCCTTCAAATAAAGCTGTGCATAATAAAGAATGGCCCAAGAATTAACCTCTTTGGCAAGCAATTTTTCAAAAAGCCGTTTGTAAGGATATCCGCCAAAATTAAAGCGATCAAAACCTTTTTCAGCAACCTGATCAAACAAAACTTGTGATTCTAAATTCGTAAAATCAAACCACTTTTGCTTCCAAGTTGCCCATCCCCAAGATGTAGCAATTGGCAGTAAATACGCCTCCGGAAGGTGATTTTGAGCTTTTTTATCGGCAAAAGAATTTCCAGCAATGCCATATATGGTTTGGTTGCTCTCATATTTCTCTAGCGCATTTTTAAAGTAACTCAAGGCATGGGGCGCAAGAGATATGTCATCTTCAAAAACCACCACCTTTTCATGCTTTATAAACACCTCATTTATTCCATCCAAAAGGCTTTTGGAAAGCCCAAAATTCAAATCTCTGACTATGAGATTTGCTTGTAATTGGATTGCACATTTTGAAACCAACTCAATAACTTCGGCATTTCTATGCTTAACTTCTTGCGAAGCATTATCTGAAGCCCTATCAACAAATAAATAATAAACGAAACCCCTTTCCTGCTTCAAAGAAAGCAATTGATTTAAGAGCCTTTTGGAAGAATCAGGTCGTGAATAAAAAAAGCTAGCAATTGCGATATCGTTCAAAAAGGTTTCTATTTATTGCAAATTTAATCAGGCTGTTGGTTATTTAGTTTTGAAGCTTTGCTGGCAGTGCTGATGAATGTTCTAGTATATTTGACCACTGGATAATCATATGTCAGAAAAACCCCTAATTATTTCTTCAAAGTCGAGTCTGTTTCAGTTTAGAGACCTAAAAGCATATAAAGAACTATTCTGGATGCTTGCTTGGCGAGATTTTAAAGTGCGCTATGCTCAAACTACTGTTGGTATTCTTTGGGCATTCATTCAGCCTATTTTAACCATTGCTATCCTTCATGTAGTTTTTGGCAAGTTTGTAAAGGTGGATACAGGCAACACTCCGCACATGGTTTTTACCGCTTGCGGTATGATGGCTTGGACTTATTTTTCATTTGTAATGACCAATGCTGGCAGCTCAATTATTTCAGCTCAATCAATGGTCAAAAAAATATATTTTCCAAGAATTATTATTCCGCTTTCAAAGGCTTTGGTTGGGTTAATAGACATGGCAATTACAGCAACAATACTCGCTGGCTTGATGATTTACAACCAAGTTTCTGTAAGTAGCAACATTGTATATCTGCCCTTATTTTTAGCCCTTTTAATGATTACATCACTTTCTATTGGTATTTTGTTCAGTGCACTTAGCATTAGATTTAGAGACATACAATACCTAATACCATTTGTAGTTCAGCTCGGTCTTTACATCACACCAACTGCTTATCCGTCAAGTGTTGCTCTAAACAGCTTGCCTCAATGGGCAACAATCATTTATTATTTAAACCCAATGGCAGTAATTGTGGAAGGTTTTAGATGGTCAATTCTAGGTCTAGCTCCTCCATCCATCTACAGCTTAATCTCCTTCGCAATGATTGCGATACTTTTTGCCTTTTCGCTGTATTTTTTCAAGAAAATCGACAGTAAAATAGCTGATCTAGTTTAGTCATATGTCTACAGCAATTGAAATTTCCTCCGTTTCAAAACACTATACACTAGGTAGAAATAGTGATACACTTCGAGAAACACTGAGTGGAATATTTAGCCCCAAAAAAGCGAACACTAGTTTATTCAAGGCCCTTGATAATGTTTCGTTTAACGTGGAGCGTGGTGAAAGTGTAGGCATAATTGGAAAAAATGGTGCGGGAAAAAGTACGCTTCTAAAAATTCTATCACGAATAAGCCAACCTACCGAAGGCGAGGTGAAAATTTTCGGTAAAGTTTCATCACTGTTAGAGGTAGGAACAGGTTTTCACCCAGAACTAACAGGTCGTGAAAATATTTTTCTCAATGGTTCAATTTTAGGCATGAGCAGAATTGAAATCAAACTAAAACTCGATCAAATAATTGAGTTTAGCGGAATAGAGCAATTTCTCGATACACCTGTAAAAAGATATTCTAGCGGAATGTATGTGAGGCTTGCATTTGCTGTTGCCGCACATCTTGATCCGGAAATATTAATAGTGGACGAAGTGCTTTCAGTGGGCGATGCTGAATTTCAACAAAAATGCATGGGTAAAATGAATGAAGTAGCTTCGGGAGGCAGAACTATTTTATTTGTAAGCCACAATATGGACGCTGTAAAAAGACTATGTCCAAAAGCTGTTTGGTTAAAGCAAGGCACAGTGAATGCCGAAGGCAAGTCTGACGATTTAGTTAGAGCTTATTTAGATGAATTCTCAACGATATCTAAATTCACAAAAGCCGCAGATAGAACAGATAGACAAGGTAGTGGTGATTTACAATTGCAAGATGTGCAATTATTGACCGAAGAGGATAATAAGATTGTAAGTGGCAAACCTTTACGCATCAGGCTGCAGATAAAATCAAACATTATCGACCCAGCCAAGTGCCTTGTTACTGTTGGCATTAGAGATGCCGATAGAAGAAGAATTGGCACATTAAGCACTCGTTTTGAGCAAAAATTATTAACGCTTAAAGGGCATTCAAATGTTTATTTCGATATTCCTAAACTAACGCTAGCCCCAGGCAAATACTACATGAACGTGTTTATTGCCCACCGCACCGAAAATGATATTTCAGATTGGATTGAAGATGCAGCAACATTTGAGGTTTCATCATCGAGCTTCCATAGCCAGCATGATGAACATATTTATACAAGTGATATTGTGAAATTTGACTTTAAAAGCAGCGTATCTTGAGGTTTTTGTTGATCGGAGGTTTTGGAAGGTCTGGTTCTTCATTTTTGCAAGATGTCTTGTGCAGACATCCGCAAATTTCGGGAGGTCCTGAGTTCAATTTTACCCGTTCTATTTTCAGTTTGTATGCACAAATGGATAAACCGGGTTTTGCAGAACGAAACAAGCAGTTTTATTCAGAAAAATCATTGAAATCTAGCTTTCGCGATTTTTACGAATCCTTTTTCAAATCATTCACCGTAGACCATACCATCCAGTATATTTCAGAAAAAACTCCTAACAACTATTTCGTTACCGAAGAGTTTTTCAAGTTATATCCAGAAGGCAAGTTCATCTTCATTTATCGCGATGGACGAGATGCCGTTTTATCTTATCGAAATGTTTTTAAAAAAGATAAGAAAAGATTTAGCGGAGCAGACTATTCATTCAAAACACTTTGCAGAAAATGGAATGCAGCTATGGCATCCAAAAAGTTGCTAGCTAGTAATTATCCTAATCAGTTACTAGAGGTCAGGTATGAAAATCTTGTTTGTAACCCAGACTCCGAAATCAAAAGAATCCTAAACTTTCTTGAGGTTGACGACAAGAAAAACCTTTTAGAACTGCCATCAAAAAAGGTATATCATCAAGATCCTGCCTTTCATCCAGAGTCAATCATGAAGCCAACCGCCACTACAGCTTCAATTGGTAAATGGAATACTGGTTTTTCTTTTTGGGAAAAATGGATTGTGAATTTCATCATGTCTATTAAGCTTGAGCAGGAAGGCTACCCAGTAAATCCGTTCTGGTATAATTTGAGTCGCATTATAAAGACGAAAACCCTCTATGAAAATAGGACTAGTAGCTAGATTTGACAACCAATGGGCAGCTGGTAAATACTACATTGAGAATATTCTTTGTGCACTTCAGCGTCATCCAAACCAATGTAAAGTCATTATTCTTACCGAAGATGGAAGCGTTGTAAAATGGAGTGAAAAAATCAATAATCCAGAAACACTATCGCACGTTGCGCTTGAACCAAAATATTCGGTTACAGAAAGAATACTTAACGCACTTTGGCGCAGTATTTTCAAGAAAAACGCGATTGAAAAAAGGATAAACCACCTTACAGTTGATGTCGTATTCCCGTTAGGAAAAACTGATGAATATCCTTTCGAAAAACTAAATGCCAAGGCGTTTTGGATTCCAGATTTTCAAGAAAAACATTATCCTGAAAATTTCTCTAATGAAGAGCTTGCACTTAGAGCTGCTGAGCGAACAAAAATTGCTCAACAAGAAGCTCCGCTTGTGTTGAGCAGTCGCGCGGCTAAAGCCGACTTTTTGAACTTTTTTTCTCCAGCAGCTTGCAAAACAATGGTGCTGCCTTTTGCCGTTTACAACACTATACCTAAGCACTTGAGCCAAGATCAAGTTTTAGAAAAATTCAAGGTCAAAAAACACGCTTATTTCATTTGTCCAAATCAATTTTGGAAACACAAAAACCAAATGGTAATCATTAGAGCTGCAGCTTTGATGAAAGAGTTGATGCCCGAACTGGTCTTCAACATCTTATTTACCGGAAAAGAAGATGGATTTAAGGGCGAAGGTCTTGCAGAAGAATGCAAAAAAGCTTGTGAAGAGTATAACTTGAACGCTAAAATTCATTTTCTAGGATTCATTGACAGAACGGATTTACTTGTCCTAATAAAGAATGCCAGCGCATTGCTGCAATCTAGTCTTTTTGAAGGTTGGAACACATCTATAGAAGATGCAAAATCTTTAAACTGTCCGGTAATAGCCAGTGCGCTTGATGTGCATAAAGAGCAACTTCCAAATCATACTCTCTTAGACCCGCATGACGAAACGCTTTGGGCAAACGCAATGATTGAGCAACTTTTAAACCACGCTCAAGTCTCGTTTAATTATGAGCAAGAACAGGCAAGATTTGAACAATTGCTTCTTAGAACCATGCACGAAATTGCCGATAGCTGATGAAAACAAATAAAGCCGGCTGGCCTTGGATTAATGCTGAACCCACCGTTTATGAAACTCATATAAACTGGCCAAAAATTTCTATTGTAACTCCTTCATTTAATCAAGGACAATTTATTGAAGAAACCATTTTAAGCATTCTAAATCAAGGTTATCCAAATCTTGAATACATCATTATTGACGGTGGAAGCACAGACCAAACGCTTGACATTATTAAAAAATACGATGGTAACATCAACTTTTGGGTAAGTGAAAAAGACCGTGGTCAAAGTCACGCCATAAATAAAGGTATAGACAAATGCACCGGAGAAATTTTCAATTGGATCAACAGTGATGATGTAATGCTGGAAGGATCTCTTAAGGCAATTGCGCACACATTTATTGAAAATCCGATGTTGGAAGTATCTGCTTTTAAAGCAGAAAAGTTTGGACAAGTGATCACCAATATGATCGTACCAAGAGCCCAAGAAACAATGAGTTTGGAGCAATATCTTTTTCAATTTTGGCTTATGCAACCATCTACCTTTTTCAAGCTTTCTATTTTCAAATCTTTGGGTGGATTGAAAGAAGTGTTTCATTATTGCATGGATACAGAGTTCTTTATCCGATACTTTTTACTCAATGGCACTGAAAAAATGATGCTCAATGAGCAGGTAATTCTAAAATTCAGAATGCACGAAATGAGCAAATCTATCGGTAGTCAACTAAAATTTAATGAAGAAAGACTAGGCATTGATCTAGCTATTTGTCGGGCGGTATTGCAACAACCATCAGAAAAAACTTACCTGAATCAAATCACTAGAACCGAACTAAAATCTATTGAAATGGCATCATCAATTGCTATTAATCAATCAGCATTAAAGGCTGCTTTTGATACAAAATGGAAGCCCTGGGTAGAAGATTCTTCTTTAAGATACAGAAGTGTGGCAGAATATGCCGCTTGGTATGGAGACACTAAAAACCAAAGAATTTATAGTCTGAAAGCAATTCAAATGAATCCTTTTAAAATTTTGAATTGGAAATATCTGGCCAACGCCTTGCTGAAAAGATGAAAAAGTACGCTTCCAAACTATATTATGAAAAAGGTGGTCGACAGGTTTGGGCATTAGTTCAAATCATCTTTAAAGCCATTGTCAATTGGCGCTTTGAGCCAGATCAAAAGTTTATCATTTTTGGACAAGGTCGCACCGGATCTACTCTATTGGTAAACCTGATCAATTGTGCTGAAAATGTGTATTGCGATGGTGAAATTTTCGGTACAGAATACCCATTCAACATTTGGCACAAAAGGCTATACATGAAGCTTAGAACCAAAGCTTTTAAGCAAAAAACTTACGGTTGTAGGATCAAAATCTATGAGCTATACAAACATCAAGGTATGAGCATTGATGAGTCTATTGCATTTATAAACACGCTTGCAAAAGATGGCTGGAAAATTATTCATCTAACCCGAACCAATAAGTTCAGACAATGCTTATCAAGTCTGGTAGCAGAAGAAAGAAATGTTTATCATTTTACCGATAACAGCGCTAAAACCAAGAAAAAAGTCACTGTTAAAGCAGAAGAAATACCTGATCGAATAAAATGGTTACACATTTTTGACCAACAAGAGCAAGATGCATTAAAAGACATATCATACCTCTCCGTAAACTATGAAGAGGACCTAGAAAACCAGAACCATCACCAAGCTACTTTAGATAGAATTTGTACGTTCTTAAATATTGACAAGGCTAAAAGCAATATTGAACTTAAGCGCACCAGTTCCTCAATATTAGAAGACTATATTGAAAATCATGATGTGGTAAAATCTGTTTTAGTTTCTAAAAATCTTGAGCATTACCTCAGTGAATGAAAAAACCAAACACCGATAATGTTCTGATGATTGCTGCTTGGTGGCCCAGTGAGGCTAATCCAATGGCTGGTTTATTCATAAGAGAGCACGCGCTTGCCATTGCTAAACACGTTGAAAAAATTTCAATCATTCATGTTTCAATAGAAAAGCAATCGTCATCCTTTCCTTTTTCGATAGAAATAAAGCAAAGCAACGATAACGGTCTTGAGGTTTATCACGCTCACATAAAAACAGCCATTCGAAAATTTGGCATTCATGATTTCCTTATCAAAAAAGCCTTTTCTAAATTGTTCGTGCTAGCAAGCAAGGAGGTTCGCCCTCAGTTTTTTCACCTGCATGTGAGAGATCATATTTCGAAATTGGCACTTGAAACTGAAGTCTTCAAATCACTTCCATTTATCCATACTGAGCACTTTTCTTTCTATCACCGTGGTATAGATTTAATGCCTGTAGCGCAAAAAAATGAAGAAATAAAAACGCTCAAAAATTGGTTTTCAAACCCACAATTGAAATTTTTCACACCTGTTTCAATGGAGCTAGGCAATGTGGTTTGCGACCGATTTCAGCTCCAAAAAGAAAAAATAGCCATCATTCCTAATGTGGCATCTCCAGCATTCTACTTCGATGAA
>Ga0100380_10003975_pt1 | contig 15568 bp, 8 predicted proteins | sample CryGeymeta201504_FD_80417 | JGI IMG/M metagenome (GOLD analysis project Ga0100380, IMG submission 80417) | Groundwater microbial communities from Crystal Geyser aquifers in Utah, USA - Crystal Geyser metaG 2015-04 | ecosystem: Environmental > Aquatic > Deep subsurface > Groundwater | place: USA... | reverse complement strand
CCCAACGTTCGTTGTACAGCGACCGGGGCTCCTTGCCGTGGCGGTACTCCGCGCCGGCTGCCACGCCGACCACGGCGTCGCCGGTGCAGTCGAGGAAGATCCGGCCGGAGAAGCGCAGTCGCTGGCCGGTGTTCACGTCCACACCTCTGACAGCGGCGATCCTCCGTGCCTCGCCCGCAGTCATTTCGACGCCGTTAGCGTGCGTGTTGAGATAGAGCGCGACGTTTGGCTCTCCCTTCACCCAACGCCCGAGCCGCCCTTCGTAGAGCTTCCCTTCGCTGACCTTCTGGTTCCCCTCCGTCCGGTATTCCTCGACCAGCCCCGTCTCGCGCGGGTCCAGTGGGTCGGTGTGCGCCGAAGGCCACACGCCCACCGGCGGCACGAGGATCTCGGTGCTGGCGTTGCCGCCAAGGACGGGACGGTTCTGGACCAGAGCCACCTTGGCGCCATTGCGCGCGGCAGCCGCGGCCGCCGTGCAGCCGGCTAAGCCGCCGCCCACGACAACCACGTCGTAGTCACCTGCGTTCTGCACCTCTCGGCTCACCCCGCCGAACCGCTGGCGCAGTGCGGCGATTGCCGTCACCTCGGCAGGAGGGATCCAGTCCACGTCGGCACTCAGCACAACGACATCGCACCGCCCGTAGTAGCCGGTCAGGTCCTGCAGCCGCACTTCCGTCCTGCCCGACAGCGCGTGGACGCCGCCGTCCTCCCAGTGCCAGCCGGCCTTGCCGCTTTGCCCAAACACGTGCTCGGCCGCACAGCCATTCAGCGCAACGCGGAACCTCCCCGGATGATGCGCCGGCACCCAGTCCTTCGTCCGCGCCCACAGCCGGTACCCACCCGCCTGCGGCACGTCGATGGTTGAAACAGCATCCGCCACCGGCTCACCCAGGCCGAGGGCCAGCAGGTACGGCGACCCCATCTGATCCACAAACTGGGCGTCATTCGACCAGCCGCCACGGTCGTCGAACTGCTCCGCTTCAAGCCAGATCATGGGTCCCATAGGTTTTATAGGTCGTATGAGCCCCGTGAAAGCCACGCGGCGGCGACGCCCTGCCTACACCGGCTCCGGCGTCTTGTACTTCTCCCGCTGCGGCCGCTTCAGCAGCCCGTTTGCTTCCTCGTCGTCGGCAAACTGCTCCCTCACCGGGTCCCACTGCAGCTTCCGGCCCAGCCGGCGGGTGATGTTGGCCAGGTGGCAGACGCTTGCGGAGCGGTGGCCGGTCTCGACATCGGCGACGCACTTCTCCCGCGACTTGATACAGTCGAGCCAGTTCTGCAGGTGGTTGTCGCTCTGGTAGAGGTGGGTGTCCTTGTCGGTGAGCGGTTCCTTGGCGAGTTCAGGCGGGGCGGAGACGCACTTGCCGCGGTCGATGGTCAGCTTGCCGTTCTCGCCAACGAAGACGGCGCCGCCGCTGGGGCCGTTGCCCAGCTCCATCACCACCTCGCCGGGGTACCGCATGAACACCGTGGGCTGGCTGCAGAGCTTGTTGCCCCGGGCGCCGGACTCGGCGGCGGTGTACGTCGGCGGGTCGAAGGCGGGGCCTTCCGTCCACATCTCAACAGGGCCGCCTTCGTCCATGCCCAACGCCCACTGCACTTGGTCGAACCCGTGGCTGCCCCAACCGGTCATCTCGCCGCCGGAGAACAGCCGGAAGGACAGCCAACCGGGATTGGCGCGCGACTTGAAAATGTCGTAGTTGTACGCGACAAGCTCGGCCGGCCCGCACCACTTGTCCCAATCGAGCTCGGCCGGAATTGGCTGCTCGGGAAGAGCGCACTCCCATGGGCTCGGGTAGTTGTGGGCGATAATCCGCTGCAGCTTGCCGAGGCGCCCGTTGCGGATGAGTTCGCACCCGAGCCGGTTCTCCTTCTGGGACCGCTGCTGACTGCCGGTCTGGAAGACTCGCTGGTACTTGCGGACGGCGTCGGCGATCAGGCGACCTTCGTGGATGGTGAGGCTCATCGGCTTCTCGACGTACAAGTCCTTGCCAGCCTGGCACGCGTGCACGCAGATGGTCCCGCGCCATTGCTCGGGCGTGGCGGTCACGATGGCGTCCACATCCTTGCGCTCAAGCAGCTTCCGGTAGTCCTGATACGCCTCCGCCTCCAGCAACTGGCCCTGGGCTTCGGCGCGTTCGCGATGGACGTCTGCCACGGCGACGATCTTTGCGGTCGGCGAGCGCCGGGCCGCGCCGGCAAGCCCGCCTCCCTGTCGACCGATGCCGATGAAGCCCAGGCCGAGGCGGTCATTGGCGCCGGGCTGCCCGGGCGCTGCCCGCACGCCCGACGGGATGACGTACGGCATGGCGATACTCCCGCCTGCTGCCACAACGGCTTGGCGGAGGAAGCGCCTGCGGGTGGGTCGGGCCGTTTGGTGGGAGCTGGTGTCTTGGCTTGGCATTGGTTGGTACCTCGGTTTGGTCTTCGGCAGCAGGTGCGCCTGCGCGCAGCTACTTGGCCGGCGGGCTGGCCAACTGCCCCTTCACATACTGCTCGTAGCGTTCGGCAACGCTGCCGGACTTAACATCGCCGCGGTGCACCAGCACGCCCACGCGCTGGCTCAGGCTCTCGCCCTTCTTCAGCACGAACGGCTTCCCGCTCCTATCGTCGACCCGCCGCGGGCCGAAGCAGCCGTAGTCTCGCGTGAGCCACTTGTGCGGGTGCTCGTTGTCGGGGTGACTGAAGACCGCCACGCCCTCCGCCGCGCCGTCAACGGTGTTCGAGTAGTCCACCCACGCCGCCTCCTTCATGTTCGTCTCCTTCTGGTTGACGCCGCCCTCGGAGTTGGTGATCGTGCCGCCCTTCTCGACCGAGAACTCCGGCGTCATGCGGAGGTACGGCCAGGCGTAGTGCACGGCGTCACTGAGGAACGTCACGTCTCCGTGGCTCGCCCGGACCACGAACGTGAGGTCCAAGACGTACTCTCCATTGCCCAGCGCCCGAGTGGTCATGAGACGGGATTCATCGAGGACGGGGACGCTTCGATCCATGAGCCATTGGAGCTTGGTTTCGATAACGGCGCGCGGTCCGTTGGTCGCCTTCGGGTCGAAGGAGAGGTGCTGAATCCAATCGTTGAACGGCGACTTCGGGTCGTCTTTGGCGAGGCGCGAGTACCAGGCATTGTAGAAGCTGACTTTGCGCTTCCCTTCGAGTTGGACTGTGTCGGCAAACCAGAAGCAGCGATGGTGGGGATACGGTTCCGTGCGTTCGACCGTCAACTGCTTCCCCGTCGGGCTGAAGAGGACGTAGTAGGGCAGGTCGATCTCGGGCCCGTAACGGTAGGCGAACGCGACGTTGCCGTCGACCAGGACCTCCACCCGGCCGGCAGCCTCGCCCTGTCGCAGCGCAACCTGCGAAGCCGGGGCCGCTGCCGCGACCGACGGGGGCAAGTGGGCGAGGAGGAGCAGCGGGAAACACAGCGCAAAGCACTGGGCACGGCTCAAGGTGGTTCTCCTTCTTCGTGGTCCCTCGGCTTGGCGCCTCGGGCTACATTTCACCTTTCTCCGCGGGCAACGCCAATCCTGCCGCGAGGAAAACCATCGTGGCGGGTCGCAATGAAACGGGCGGACGCCGGCGAACTCCAGAGCGACATGTACGAAAGGACTTCCGCCATGTGCCGACTCTGTGCTCAGCTCCTCGCCCCGCTGGTCGTCGCTCCCACGCTCGGTCTCGCGCAACCAGGTGGGCCCGTCATCGCCCGCGACGGCGCCTCCGACTACACCCTCGTCCGCCCCGGCGACAGCTCCCCATCCCAAGTCTACGCCGCCGAAGAACTCCAGAGGTACGTCAAGGAGATGACCGGCGCCGAGTTGCCGATGGTGACGGACGACCAGCCCCTGCCTGCGAAGGCGATCCTGCTTGGTGTCACCCGGCATACGACGGCGGTGCTCGGGGAGCAGCCGGACATGAGCAAGCTCGGCGACGACGGCTTCCGCCTCGTCACGCGGCCGCCGCATGTGTGCGTCATTGGCAGCCCTGTTCGCGGGACGCTGTACGGTGTCCATGGGTTGCTGGAGACGCACGGCGGGTGCCGCTGGTATGCGAAGCACCACAGCGTTATCCCCAAGCTCGATTCCTGGACGCTGCCACAGCTCGACGACACGCAAGTGCCCGCGTTCGCCATGCGGGAGCCGTTTTGGTGGGGAATGTTCGACGGCGACTTCGCGGCGCGGTGCCGGTCGAACGGCAATCGACCCGACCTGAAGGAGAAGCACGGCGGAAAGATCCGCTTCGGCGGCGGGTTGTTTGTCCACACCTTCTACCCGCTGATGCCGCCCGGCGAGTTCTTCGCGGAGCATCCTGAGTTCTACAGCGAACTCAACGGCAAGCGAACCGCGGAGCGGGCGCAGCTCTGCCTGACCAACCCCGACGTGGTGCGGATCATGACAGAGCGGGTCCTGGAGCGCATCCGCAAGGACCCGGAAGCGAAGCTGTTCAGTGTCAGCCAGAACGACTGGGGTGGCTATTGCACGTGCTCGAAGTGCCGGGCGATCGACGAACGAGAGGGCTCGCTCTCGGGCACACTCATCAACTTCGTCAACCAAGTCGCCGAGGCGGTCGAGAAGGAGTTCCCCGACGTCTGGATCGAGACGCTCGCCTACCAGTACACCCGCCATCCACCGAAGACACTGAAGCCTCGCCGCAACGTGGTGCCACGGCTGTGCACCATCGAGTGCGACTTCTCCAAGCCGTTGGACGTGAGCAGCTACGAGCAGAACCGCAAGTTTGTCGAAGACATCAAGGGCTGGTCCGCAATCACCGACAAGCTCTATGTCTGGGACTACACGACGAACTTTGGCCATTACCTCGGCCCGCACCCCAACTTCGGCGCGCTCCGAGGCAACGCCAAGTTCTTCCGCGACAACCACGTGGTCGGGTTGTTCGAGCAGGGCGCGTATCAGGCGCCGCACGCCGAGTTCGCCGAACTGCGGGCATGGGTCCTGGCGAAGTTGCTGTGGAACCCGGACCAGGAAGTCGAGCCGCTCTATGCCGACTTCTTCAACGGCTACTACGGCCCGGCAGCGAAGCCCATCCGCGCGTACTTCGATGAGCTGCAAGCGCTGGTGATGCCGGCCGACAACGTCCTGCGCATTTGGCTCCCCCCGACTTCGCCGTACTACACCGACGAGTTCTTCGACCGCGCCGCCAAGTTGTGGGCGGAAGCGGAAGAGCTGGTCAAAGGCGACCCGGCCCTGAGCTACAACGTCCGGATGAGCGCGATGCCGGTGCTGTACGCCCGGCTTGAGCGCTTGGCCGAAGATGGCAGTGCGACAGGAGTGGCGCGACGGCATGCTGAAGCCGGTCGGCGTTGCTCCCGAGTACGCGGCGCTGGCGCAGGAGCTGCTGGCGCGGATTGCTGAGGGCAAAGTCACGCACCTCTGCGAAAGCAGTGAGAGGCACGCGGCATACCTGTCAATGCTCCACAGTCGCACCGACGGACTCAAGCCGGTCACAATCAGCGGCGGCGGCCTGACCGCAGGGCTGATCGCCGAGAGCGGGGGCCGGGTGGTGACCCTCGCGGCCACCGACGGGACCAACCTCCTGTGCCCTGAAGCTGGCGGTATTGACTTCGCGGACGCCGCCGCCGGGGTTGCCGGGATCGAGACGGACCCCTACAGCGTAAAGGCGGAAGGAGCCACTGCCACGCTCCGGCGAGAAGTCCGGGGCCGGTACCGCATCGCCCGGACCGTGGACGCGACGGACGCAGGGCTGACAGTTACCACGACGCTGACCAGCACGCGCACGGAGCCACAGACGGTCTACTCCGTGGTGCGCGCGGCGCTCGCTTTGGGCAAGGCGGCCGGCGTGCTCCAGGGCGGCACCGATGAGTGGGTTCCGCTGCCAGTGGCGGAAGACCAGACGTTCGCCCCGTTCTCACTCGCCAAGCCGCAGCTCAGGTCGCGCTCCTTGCTGGTGGCTCAAGCCGGCACGGACCGCGCCGTCCGCCTCACGCTGCCCGAAGGCGACCTCCAACGAGTCTGGTTCCTCACCGATGCCGAACGGGAGTTCACCCGCGCATTTGCCCTCTTGGCGCCACAGGAGCTGCCAGCGCAAGGGAGCCTCTCGTTTTCGCTCGGAGTCGCGACTGCGGGGCGCCTCTCAAGTCTCCCGGCAATAGAGGCGATCGAGACGCACCGTTTCGACCGCCTCGTCGTCGAGGACTGCATGATCGGCCTCGGGCGACCTGGCGAGTGGGGGGAGATCGTTGCTGATCCCGAAGCGGACGACGGCTTCGCGATGAAGCTGTTCAACACCCACTATGAGTGGTGCGCGAACTGGCGGTTCGACCTCACCCAGTTCGCCCCCGGCGCGCAGTACAAGGTGCGCATGCGAATTCGCGTCGACAAGACCGACCGCGACGGCAACGCCTTCTGGGCAGGGGTGTATGACACGGTGAAGAAGAAGGGCTTCGGCCAGCTCCAGCCCCAGACCTCCCAGGTGAAGGACGGCTACCAGTGGTACGACGTGGCTACCTGGACGCCCGAAGCCGGCCAGTACCTCTGGGTCGGCCCCGGCGTGTTCAGCAAAGACGGCGGGCAATCGGCCATCAACGCGCTGTATGTGGACAAGTTCGAACTGACGCGCGTCGAGTGAGCGCACATCCTGGCGATACCGCACGACGGCAGTCACTCCCGCAAACCGCAGAGCAGGTGACACCCCATGAGGTTCGGCGCCGTAACCCACGCGGTGGGACACCACCTATCGTTCGAGGCAACGCTGGCCGCGATCAAGCAGCTCGGGTTCGACTCGATCCTGCTGCTGGCGAATCGGAGCGCGGATACGGTCAGCGCCGCGGGCACGTGCAAGGACGCGTTCCCCAACGTGCTTGACTCAGACCCGGCGCACGTGCTGAAGGCCGTGGGCGACGCCGGGCTGGAGATCGGCGCGCTGCACTACGCGGGCGCCCTCGACCTCGGCAGCGACGCGGGTGTCGAAGCCTTTCTCGCCGGGTTGAGCGAGTATGCCGAGTGTGCGCTCGCGATGGGCTGCAAGCACCTGACGCATCCCTGCCCCTCGTGCGGCCGCTCCCGAGTGCCGACCGAAGAGAAGACCACCGAGATCAGCCGCCTGGCCGCGTGCATGAACGCCGTCGCGGAGAGGTTCGCCGACCGAGGCTTGCGGGTTGCGGTGGACATCCACCACAAAGGGTGGGTGGAGGGCGTGGACGACTGTCGCCTGCTGCTCGACTCGATGCCCTGCCCGAACGCCGGCGTGCTGCTCAACATCGGCCACCTCACCACTGCGGAGGCATACGGCTGGCTGCTCGTCGACGAGTATCCGGACCGCCTCCCAGTCATCGGCTGGAAGGACCACAGCCTCGCGAAGAACCGCCCTCAGCCGATGTGGTCGCTCGAGCTGGGCACCGCGCACAGCCCGTTCGCCCTGTACGTAGAGGCGTTCGAGCGCCACCCCGGAGAACGGGTGCACCTGATCAACTGCGAGCACGCGCCGGAGGCGGAGCGCGCCGACGCGCTCCGTCGCAGTCGGGAGTACCTATCGCAGCTCTGGGGGGCGGTGGCGTAGAGGCGTGGTGGAGTGGTGGAGTCGTGAGGCAAACAGGCACCACTCCACCACTCCATTGCTCCAAGCGGCGGGCACCCGACACGTGACACAGGGCACCTGACACGCAACCCGCCCCACCCTGACACCCACCCTCGGAGGAACACGCCATGTACAACGTCGCCATTCTCGGCTACCGGGCGCAGGGGAGCCAGCATCACGCGCCGGCATTCGCCCGACTCCCCGACTGCCGAATCGTCGCCGTGTGCGACGTCGTGGAGGAACGGGCGCGGGAGGGCGCCGAACGCTACGGCGTACCGGCCTACGTCGAGGCGGACGAGATGCTGGACCGGGAGGAGATCGACATTGTCGATATCCCCGTGGGCGAGCGGTTCCGGTATGAGTTGGTTTTCAAGGCGCTGCGGCGAGGCAAGCACGTGTTCACCGAGAAGCCGCTGGTCGCCGGCGACGGGCAGTTCAAGATCCAGCCGGCCGACGTGCCCGTCGCCCGCGAGCTGATCGACGAGTGGCAGAGACACGATACTCAGTTCGGCATTTGCTTCGGGCTTCACGTCTCGCCCAATGTGCAACGGGTGAAGGCAGTCATTGCCGGAGGTGAGCTGGGCGAGGTGCGGCACATTCAGGCGCGAACGCACCCCGGCCCCTGGAACCATGTACTGGACCTGGTCCGGTTCCTCGGCGGCGAAATCGACGAAGTGTCCGCCTTTGCGGACAACGACGAGCTAACGAACAAGGCCGCATGCCTGCGGTTCGAGAACGGCGCCGTGGGGACCGTGTCTTTCTGCGGCGACGTGAGCTTGCAGTTTCAGGTCAAGTGGATCGGCACCCTCGGCGAGGCCACAATCGACAACATCGCCGGCACCGCCACCTGGCACCGACACGACTCCCTCGACGTGACCCACTGGCAGGAGACCTCCCACGTGAAGCCAGCGACGTACTACCGGCTCTTCGAGGACCTGATCGCCGACTTCGTCGCCTCGATCCGGGAACAGCGGCCGTTCGTAGCCGATGGCTGGGCCGGGTTGCGCCACATCGAGATCGATGCGGCGATCACCAACTCAATCAGGACGAGGCGACCGGTAAAGGTGGAGCGGTACCAACTAGACAGGGGACGGCGGCCGCTCCTGTAGCGAACTTGTGGCCGCGCGCTGCCTGAGCAGCCAGCGGGGCACACGCTCCGTCACCGTCGCGGCTCGGATTGACGCTGCATTTCCGAAGGAGGAGGAGACTCGAGATGGGGGGCACACTCCCGCGACGACCACCCCTGAGGCGCCGCCGGCCGGTGCTGGTGCTGGCCTGCTGTGCGGTTCTGGGGGGGCTGTGTGTTCCCCTCCCGGCTGATGACTGGCCCGGCTGGCGGGGGCTTGAACGCCAAGGGGTCAGCGAGGGCGCCGTCGGCCCGGTCCATTGGTCGGCCAAGGAGAACGTCGTCTGGAAGACGAAGATTCCCGGCGAGGGCCACTCCTCGCCAATCGTCTTCGGCGACTCGATCTTCGTCACTACGGCGTGCGACCTCGGCCGATACGGCGAGTTGGCGATTGGGCTCCGGTGGGCACTGCTGCTACTGACGCGGATCGTGGCACTTCGGGCGATTGGGCTACTGGTGGGCGAGTGCGCAGCTCCCGGCAATGTCGGGTTGCGGTGGCTGCTGGGGCCGGCGCGGTTGGGCGTCGCGGCCGGCGTTCTCCTGGCGACGGTCTTGTTCGCCGAGGAGTACCTGGACTTCGGTCGAGGCACCGAGCGTGCCTGGCTTGTTGCCACGCTCTTCGGGTGTGTCGGTCTGCGCTTGTGGGCGGTTGGCTTCCGCGACCCGGTGCTGGGGCAGCGGGCCGTTGGCGCCTCGCTACTTCTCCTCGGCGTCGCCGTTGCTGCTTCCGTCCCCGATAGGGCCTCGATGTTCGCGGAGGGTCCGTTCGGGGCCAGAGCGGTGTTCTGCTACTTGGTCATCGCCCTCCCCGTCTTGTCGGCTGCCCGTCTGCTAACGCTGTCGCGCGCCGGAGAAGGGCGGCGCCGCGGACCGACACAAGACCCGACGGCGCTGCCGGGCTCAGCGCTGGACCGCCTTCTTCGGCGCGCGCCAGTGGTCGGCGCCGCAGTCGTCTTCTTCATCGCGCTTGTGCTTGCCGTGACGCAGAGCCGTCAGTCCACCACGAACCTCACGGTCAAGCCAGTGGGCGTCTCACTGACGAGTTGGGTCCTCCTTGCCGCGCTCCCACATCAGGTCGAATACATCCCGGCCGATCCCGCCGGCCAGGAAGTTGGCGCCGTCGCCAAAGCACATGAAGGCCGGCACCAGCCCCGCAGTGCCCATCCCGCCGAAGCACGAGTGACCCTCGGCGAGAAAGACGCGGGCGCCTTGCCGCGAAGCCGCCAACGCCGCGGCGACGCCGGCAGGGCCGCCACCGGCGACGAAGATATCGACTTCGTGGCGGACGGGGACTGCGCGGGTGAATGGGAGGGTGTTCATGGGGTGTCGTGGTCTTCCTTCCAAGCCGCGAGCCGCCCTCGCGCTAGTGCTACGGCATCGTGCAGCTTTTTCTCGAGCACATCGCGGGGCGGGAGGTCGGTCAGATACTCCGCAACATGAATGCCGCTTTGGTCCAACCGCAGGAGCTCGATTTGCTCCGTCGACTTCTGCGCGCAGAGGATAAGCCCCAGCGGCGTCTCCTCACCGTCCTCACGTTCGTGCTTGTCGAGCCACCGGAGGTACAGCTCCATCTGCCCCTTGTCCGCCGGCTGGAACTTGCCCAGCTTCAACTCAATGGCCCCGAGCCGCCGCAGGCGCCGGTGGTAGAACAGCAAGTCAAGGTGGAAGTCGTCCTCGCCCACTGTGATCCGCTTCTGCCGCTCGACGAACGTGAAGCCAACACCAAGCTCCAGCAGGAATGACTCCAACTCCCGTAGAATCGCCGCTTCGAGGTCCTTCTCGGCATACGGGTCCTTCAGCCCAAGAAAATCGAGAAAGTACGGGTCGCGGAAGACCATGTCCGGGGTGAGACGGTCCTCCTCGCGCAGCTCCGCTAACTCCTGCTTGGCCAGTTCTGCAGGCTTGCGGGAGAGGGCTGTGCGTTCGTAGAGCATGCCTTGGATCTTCGTCCGGAGTGTCCTGACACTCCAGCGTTCGAGCCTGCACATCTCGGTGTAGAAGTCGCGTTGGAGTGGGTCCCTCAAGGGCATGAGGACCACGATGTGGCTCCAGGTCAATTGTCGTGACAGTGTCCCGACAATTGGTTCGTCCGGGTAGAGCTCCGCGAACTGCACCCTCCTGTGCAGGGGTTTCTCCGAGAACCTGAGACCGAACTGCGGGACCAACTGCGCTGAGCGCATCGGCACAATTCGCTCCCCATACGTTGCCCGAGTCTCCCCCAGAATGTCACGACGAATCCTGTTGCCGATCCGCCAGTAGAGCGCGACCAGTTGACTGCCGATTGAGACGGCAGCCTGCTCGCGTGAGACTGCGATCAGCTCGCGGACATCTTGCAGCAGCTCAGCCGGCAGAATACCGCCGCGGTCGTGCTTGGCGGGCGCTCCCGCCCTTGGCTTCCTTGCCGCCATGCTTCTCACCTCGCCGTCGCCCTTCGTTCGCCAGGCAGGACGCGCTCACCTTCACTGCGGCTGATTGTCCGGGCACGCAGGACGTGCAGCGTCTATGTTCCCCTGCGGAGCGTCCCTCCCACGTCAGACGAGTTCCCACCGCAACCGAATTGTCTCCGCACTGCGTAGACAATCTGCGCGCCAACACTCGCCCAATGCAGCACACCATCGCCGCCAGCGATCCATGGCCCTCGCCAAGAACGTAAGCCCGCAACACAGCCCGCGGGTCCGCACCGGATCACTTCGCCAGAGCCACCCCCTGCAGTGATCCATCGCGCGCCGCGGCCAGAGCCACGGCTCTCTTGCCCGTTCGGGAAGTGGCCGTGAGCATCACGGGCGCCCCGCCAGCCAAGGTGTCGAGGGACTGACCGGTGCCGGATAGCACGCGCGCTGTCCCGTCTTCCGCGCCGCAGAGCACTTCGAGCTTCCCGTCGCCATCCAGGTCGCCAGTGGCGACATCGCGGACGACGGAGCCTACGAGCACGCGCCAGACTTCCTGACCGTGACCGTCGAGGCAGTAGAGGTAGCCGGTCTCGGAGGCAACCAGGATTTCGTCGAGTCCGTCGCCGTTGAGGTCGGCGCAGGTCACCTCGTTGACGCCGAAGCCCTGGTTGTTGAACTCCAGCTCGTTCGCCTGGGCGCCGAGGCAGCGGGCCTTGAGGACGCCGGTGGAGGAGCCGTTGACGATCATCGGCGGCGCGTCGGAGAGCGTGCGGCCCAGCGCCATGCTGACATCGCCCAATTCGGAAGCCGTGCTGCCTTTGATCTTGCCGTCGCCGCTGTAGATTCGGATGCCGCCATACCGGTTGGCCGAGAGCACCTCGGGCTTGCCGTCGCCCTCCACATCGGCCACGAGAATTCGGCGCACGCCGTGATACTGCGCGCTGTCGCGCCAGAGCACCTTGCCTTCCGTGGAGTAGGCGATGATCCAGCAGTTGCGGGTGCCGGCCAACACCTCCACCTTGCCGTCCCCGTTGACATCTCCAGCCGCCAACGCGGTGATATGCGGGTAGCGGCCGTGGCCTTGGCCGGAGATCAGCTCGGCGTCGCAGACCCACGAACGGATCTCCTTCCCCTGCGCATCCAGGATTCGGACTTGCCGGTCGTTGCTGCCCAGCAGCACCTCCGGCGCGCCATCGCCGTTCACGTCGGCAACTGCGCAGGAGCGCACGCGGTCTTGCGCAGCAAACTTCCACAGCAGCTTGCCCTCGGCAGTGAGGACGAACAGCGTGTTGCCGGCGCCGTAGAGCACCTCGTCGTTACCATCGGCGTTCAGGTCGGCAGCTTCGAGGAACTCCGGACCTTCCCGGTAGACCGGCACGTCGGGCGCGAACGTCCAGGCGGCCCGGCCGGCACCCGCCGGTGGCTGGGCGGTTGCCGGTTCCGCCCCAACCGGCACGGAAGGCGCCGCTGGGACAAGCTGGGATACGGGCGGGCCGCTCCAGTCCAGCTCTCGGGTCACCGGCTTCGCCGACTGGAGTAGCACCTTGCCGGCCAACTCCACCCGCGTGGCGTCCATGACGGCGAGCTTCCCCTTGCCCAGCGCGAAAGCGCGGGCAGCAACGCTGAGGGCGCCACACGACTGCGGCCTGGCCGGGTCCCCGATGCCGAACAGGAATTCGTCGGCACCGACACGCGCGGTCAACGCCGTGTCGCTGAGGCGCCGAACGGCCGGCGCGACGACGGCCTTGTCGCGCTCGGCCATTACGCTGGCGAGCACGTTCTGGTAGGTGTAGCCCTGGCCCTGATCGAGATGCGTGTTGGCGATCTGCCGCAGCCGTTTGACGGCCTCTTCGTTGGCGTTGACCCACGGTGAAAGCTGCAGAGCCGGACTCCCGGTGTTGGTCACGTAGAAGTGGTGGTCCGGTGTGCGCAGCCGCTCACCGCCGGGCGCAATGACGTCCAGCGCCCGCTTGTCGAACAGCACCTTGCCCGCGGCGTCTGCTACCTGGATGGCGTCGAGCACCAGACCGGGTCCCTCGCGGAGCGTGATGGCAAACCGATGCTGCCCCTCCGGCAGGTCGAGCTTGGGGGAGGGTTCGGTCAGGTCCCAGGTTCCCATGGCCTCGCCGAAGGCATCTTTCGGGAAATGGAAGCCGACGGGTTCCTTCCGGTCGTCCACGCGCACCCAAAGGGAGTCGTTGCCGCCATTGGTGCCGTACCCGCGCAGCTTCATGTCGAACTTGCCGCGGGGCAGGTCCAGCGCGAACTCGACGACCGCGCTCTGCTGCGTGAACACAACCGCCTCGCCGTTTCTGGCCTCGGCCACCGTCATCGGTGCGAAGCCCGGTGCGGGCAGGCGCTCACTGCCGGGCCGCAGCACGTGGTACGTCTGCCCGTCGTCGAGCTGCTCCCGGTCTTCATCCAGCGTCTTCCAGACACACCAGAGCGTGTAGTCGCCCTGCTCCCTGGCCACCGCCTTATCGAACACCGCCACGGGTCCGCCCTTCACCAGCAGGATCGTGCGATGCCAGTCGATGCCGTTGTAGTCGAACACGGAGGTCCGAGTCAGCAGGCAGCTCGGGAGATTGGCTTGTCCTTCCAGAGCGGCCAGAGTCGGGATGAGCGCTTCCGCCCGGCCGTTGCGCACCACGCTCAGCCCGTTGTGCTCGGTGGTGTTGCGCACCAGGTAGTCGCTGTCTATCAGCAACACCTCGCCGGCGTTGGTGTACTTGAGGATCATGTTCGTGTCGTAGTGCAGGTGGTAGCCGCGACCGAAGCCGTCGAGCACCAGGTACTGCGACTCCGGCGTCAGCCCATTGCGCATCGTCAGCTTGTCGAACGACTTCTCCAGCGGCACGTTGTGCGGCACCGCCGGCGTGCCATAGACGCCGAGGTTGTTGGACCAGCGGTAGTACTCGGGGTGCATCGGCACCACGTGGAGCCCAATCAGATCGTCCGGCGGCACTGGTGTCACGTCCTGCCAGTAGGGGTTGAACCACTTGCCGCCCGCCAGTTGGTTGAGCCGCCACAACAGCCGGCCGTCGCGCGTCAGGTAGAACGGCAGCCCCAAGCCACCCAGTTCATCCGAGGGCGACTTGGCCAACGGATGATCGCCATGGCCGGCCGTGTAGCCCATGGGGTCGCCGGTGGCCATCAGGTAGTCGGCCAGGTCGCTGGGGAAGGTGCCGTCGAGCCAGGCCCGCCGGTTTTCCGCCAGGCACCAAGTCATCATGTGCCGCGGCGTGATGGCAGTGTAGCCGGCTGAGTCCTCGCGCGGCTTCCAGCACTTCTCCTGCCCGGCAAAGCAGGCCTCGATCTTCTGCCGGAACACGTCCATTTGCTCGCGGTCCACCTCGGGGTAGTAGGCGCGGAAGTAGCGCGACGAGAAGTACAGTCCCAGCAGCGGGAAGGTGATGTGGTTCCAGGTGATCGAGGTCGACTTCTCCAGGTCGCGGTACTCGAAGATGTGTTGCGGGTGCGACCGGAGCTGCGTGAGCAGCAAGTTGGTGAAGCGCAGCCGCTCCGCGTCAGTGAAGGAGTCCGCTTCCTCGATCGCGTCCCACGACGGCATGATCCACTCCGAGTTGGTTTCGTCCGGCCAGATGAGGTGGTGCTTTGGGTCCCTCTCGTAGACCTCGCACATGCCCTCCAAGATGAGCTTCGCCTCCTCGAGCAAGATCGGGTTGGGCGCCTTCAGGTACGACTGCGCGGCCCGGTTGAAGTAGTAGAACCCGATGGTCGGCTTGAGGGCCTTGCGCTGTGCCTCCTGCTGCTCCGGTGCTGGCGGAGCGTAGGCACTGCAGAAGAGCGTCCACGGCAACACCACGTCGGTCGTTCCGCTGAGGCGACTCGCCACGGCCTCAGCACCCGCCTGCAAGCCGGCGTCCTCGGAGGCCTCCACCACAAAGGCGTTCTTCCCCGCCGCGTATGGGTAGGGGTTGCAGACACTCCGTAGCGTGAACTTCCCGCTTCCCGGATAGATCTTGTCGGCGAACGAGTACCGGTTCCAGTAGAGCCGCTCGATCACCGCGTTGTCCAGCAGGTTGCCGAGCGCGACCACATTGGTTGCCCTGAGATCGGCCTTGGCCGGAGCTGTCGTCACCTCCGGCGCAACGCCCGAGCGCGCCTTCACCCCCTCGGCAACGGTTTGCCCCGCCCGTCTCCCGGCGGCCGTATCCGGCACCAGGATCACCGCTTGCGCCTTGCCGCCGGTGACCAGCGGCGTCTCGCGGCAAAGCGGCCTGAGTTGGGCGAGGGGATCGGGGAAGGCAAGGGCGTCAGTGGCCCCGCCGAATAGGGCGCACGCAGTCACCGCGCACGCAACAACCAGGGCACCGGTAAGCCGGTCAGCGGGAAGCAACAGCGAGCAGGTTATCATACGCAATCAGTAACTACTCAGGTACGCAAGCTGGCCCAGTGAACCGAAGAGCATCGGTAGCCGGGGGGCGGGGGTCACCAGTGTGGGCAGGTTTCCCTACTTTCCGGTTGGCAAGAAAGTGACAGCATG
>Ga0100380_10003972_pt1 | contig 15570 bp, 18 predicted proteins | sample CryGeymeta201504_FD_80417 | JGI IMG/M metagenome (GOLD analysis project Ga0100380, IMG submission 80417) | Groundwater microbial communities from Crystal Geyser aquifers in Utah, USA - Crystal Geyser metaG 2015-04 | ecosystem: Environmental > Aquatic > Deep subsurface > Groundwater | place... | reverse complement strand
TGATTTGAATTGAGCGAAAATTATTCTTATATAAGGATATAGTAAAACCATAGCGACAATTGAAACGATAGACAAAATCATATACAATACAATATTTGTATTTTTCTCTTTCTGAGTTTCTACCTCTTTAATTTTTCCCATCACTAAAGAAGTAACGTCAAAAGAAAAAGTTTCAGTTTTAATTTTCTGCACACTATCTATCAAATATTGATATTCTTCAAGTCTTTTCCGACATGTTGAACAAACTTTAAGATGTATAGTTATGCTATCATCTTTCGTTTCTTTCAAAAGAAATGCTTGTAAAGTTTCGTCAGTCAAATGGTTGTTTGGCATAGCTACTTATTTTAATAATGATGATTTATATTGTCTTTGAGAATTTTCTTTGCCCTGAACAGATAACTTTTGATTGTCCCTTCGGGCAAATTGGTGATTTCTGAAATTTCCTTGTTAGGCAATTCTTCTAAATGGTACAACGTAATTAAAGTTTTGTATAAAGGTGGCAGTTTATCTATCGCTGCGTTAAGAATTTCCAATGTTTCTGTTTTGATAGCCACTAATTCTGGATTTTCGGTAACTATAAACTTACTTTCAATTGTTCCTTCAATCCCAATGATTGGAACTTTCTTTTTTTGAAGATAATTTATAGTCGTATTGTAGGCAATGTTAGCAATCCAAGTTGATAATTTAGATTTGAATTGAAAAGACGACAAATTTTGATAGGCTTTTAAATAAATATCTTGTACAAGGTCTTTTTGGTCGTCTTCATTTTCAGTCATTTTCCGTACAATTTGAGTTACCAACTTTTCTGTATTTTTTACCACAATGGCAAAGTCCTGAATTTTTCCATTCAATATATTAGTAACAAAAACTTTGTCAGAAAAATGATTGACTTCACTGCTCATATTTCTTTATTAGACCAGGAACTTAATATTCGGTTGCAAATTATTTACTTTTTTTATCTCTTCGTCATTTGGCTCGTGTAGTGTCGTCCATTACACCTGCCACTAGCAGGAATTATAACTCCTTTGCCGTTAGAAAATCGAATTGGTTTGCCAAATTCTAAAATGGAAGAACAAAAGTTTAATTTTTTCAAATTGGCTTTTACCTTTTCCAATTGTTCAATTTCATCATCTCTACATAATGTTGTCATCTATAGACCAGTTGCTTTAAAAAAAGTTGATTCATTTTTATTTTATGTTATTTTTGTCTATTCCTTGTCCTCGTGAGTTCAGATAAAAAAATGTCAAAATAATACCACACCCTGCATGCAATAATAACCGCTGTAGACAGTTTTTTTAGATACTAACTTACTTATCTCTAACTTTCAAAAGTTTACTTACTATGTGCGAACCATTGGCGTAAACGGGATGTGGAATGTTATCAGAAGAAAAGACACTTAATCCTCTCAGCATAAGGGTATCGCCAATGAAATAACATTTAAATTTTGCTACTCCGTTTACAAACAAAGGATTCAATGCAAAGGAAGCAGTGGTCGTAAGGATTGAATCTTTAAATTGAAATGTGCCCGCGTTGATAATGGATTGATTAAACCGGCTTACCTTTATACTATCTGCCATTTGCCAGGTGTGAACAGGCGAAATATGTCTTGTATAGCAAAAACTATAGTAATTGTTCGAAAAAAAAGCCAGACTTTCATTTGGAAATACGGATGCCAGGGAACCATCAGATCTCACTGTTTGAACCTCAACAATAGAATAAGCGCCTTCTAATGATAATCTCTCTTTTGTGCCGAAACTAAAGAGTACTGTTGCTATGACTATAGCAATAATGGCAACTGTAAAGATAAATTTAGCTTTCATTTAGAGTATTATTTTATTCAAACAGGTATGTGATAGCTCCTGAAGTAGATGTAAATGTTTGCGATTTAACTAATGTGTTGTTTACCAAAATTTCCATTTTTACTGTTTGGTTGGTATTGGTTCCATATCCCAATGATAGTAAATTATATTGGTTCACTGTTCTGGTAAAGGTTTTGGTGTACGGCAAGGTTGGGTTTGTTACATCGGTATTGCCACCTGTTTCATTTTGGTATATTACAAGTGATGCACTAGCCGTAGAGGTGCTTGATACTATGTAAGTGATGCTTACCTGTTTCGGATAAGAGGAGCCGTTGTTGTCATCATCTTTAGAGCAGGATGTAAATAACAATGACAAAATTGACATAGAAAAAAGCAAGAAGGTTCTTTTAATTGTTTTCATTTTTTACGATTAAAATTGAACTACAAAAATCGTTTCAGAGATATTTGTGTACAATACTGAATTATCATTATTTTTTAGTTAATCGCCAGTACGTTGAAGCAAATGAAACGGCTCGCAAAGAATTAATAACCCCTGATAATTCTTAAAATCGCCGATGTTATGCTTATACTGTATGAATGCTTGCTGAAAGTTTGTTGGATATTTCTTTTCTAAAAAAAGCATCACCTACATATTTCAAAATTTCAATTTCTGTTCTTCTCAATTCATTTCTTATGAAATGTGTCGGGGAAAATTACAAAATCTCACCACGAAGAAATGGTATGAACTTAGATTTGGCAGTTTCGGGTAAAGACTGGTAAAATTGAATTAATTTATTTCGAATGAACGCGATACGGATAACTCGTATTATTTCTGGAGCCCCATTTGTATTACTGGCTCTTACCATAATGCCCAAACATTGACCTTGAGAATTAAACACGCCACCACCACTCATACCGGCAAGTCCCTTTCCATAGACAAAAAACTCAACCTCGTTGTTGTAATTAATATTCCCCTCTGCATCACCTGCGTTTTTTAGCTCGTTAATTGCTTGCTCTGATTCCGTATCTGTTAAAATCTTTGAGTAGAGAACTGCTCCATTAGGATAGCTTTCCACATCTTGCGGATATCCAACTAAAATGGCATATTCATCAGCAATCGCTTCATTCCAGGTTTTGATTTCTTTTGTTCGATTATTAGGGTCATACATAGTTAAAGGTGTGTGAGTTTGCACCATTTCTGGGTAAATCGAAAACAAGCCATCTTTTGTTTTTTGATTATCAATTATCCCAATGTAAAAATCTTCTTCAGGAACTATGGTTGTATTGGTCGCCATCACAGAAATATTTGAATGATAAAAGGGAAAATCAGCCGTAAGAGTATCGTCAAGGTCAATGCTCCCATTTATTGGTGGTAATTTTGATGTTAAAAAAATACCGTTATTCGTATTTGTTAAATCAACGAATTCTTCGGTTCTGTTGTCCCATCCATCAATTCCTAAAACATGATTTGCTGAAACGTAAATTCCTAAACCAAAGTCATTTTTTCGACTCCAAATGGTTTTTGAACCTGGACCTCTTTTACCAACGCTCCCTCTAATTATTTTCAAAATATTTTTAAGGTCTTGGTTATCACTATTCAATACATCTTCAATTTTTATCAATTTGTTTTTGAGGTCAATATTGTCTGGAGAATTGGTTTCTTTTTCGCATGAATTGCCGATAATTGAAAAAAGAACGATGTTAAAAAAGAGTTTTCTTATCATGATTTGGACTTTTTAATTGATATTGATACGATTTCCTTGTTTTTTTCCGTTGCTTAATTTATGTTTTTCGCCTGTCTGAAAATATTAAGGTCAGTAACATGAAAATTAGCACGAAGCTAAATTCCATTCCGTTTCTTCCGGCACCAACGACAAACCAACCCTCTTTAAGATGAACTGTTACAATTCCTGATATTAAAATTAGAATATTGATGATTGATGCAACTTTTGTGTATTTGTCTGCTAATAAAAACAATGAAGTGCCTATTTGAGAGATTACTGTTGTCCAGGCAATGAAAACTCCGAAGGGAGCAAACCCCATTTGATTTAAAAACAAATTGCCAAAATCATTTACATCATTATTCGTAAAAATGCCGTGCAAACTGTGCGATAAGAAAATAGTTGCCAGTGCAAAACGTAGTAAAGAAGTGTTGTTAAAGGTTTTCATTTTCAAATTATTTTAGAATTGAATAAATGAGTTTGCTATTTCTTAGCATAAATGTTTATTTGATTCCATATCTCTGCCTTAATAATTCTGTCCAAATTAGCGATTCTTTATTATTACTTCCCAATCAGAATTTCATATTCTTTGGGTATAGCTACCCCTTTAAAGTGGTTTGTCAGTCCATAAAAAATCAGAATAGTTAGTAAAAATCCAAAGCTTAAAATTGCAATAGATTGATTGTTTGGTGTTAAACCCAACACCGATTGCTTCATTTTTTTGCTGTGAATTGAGGCGATGTGCCCGAAAAAAGAAAGAATTGCAAGTCCGTAATATGGAACGAAAAATAAATTGAAAGGAAATGAATTAAGTCCTGCGACTCCGAAATAAAAGTTAGTGTCGAGGTGCAAAAGAAGTCGTCCACATAAAACAGCACTTAAATGAATGATGAAAAAAAAGGCCAGGTAAAGTCCGGTCCAGATATGCAGTTTATCAAAGTTGGAAATTGCTGTTTTTCGGCTTGACTTAACAAGTTTAAGTCCTGAAATAATTTGCACAAACACCGAAAGCATTATGATTGACTCAATGAAAACATTGCGATAAAATAGTCGCAAAGTATTCATCATTTCAAGATGTCTGTCAACGCCAAATAGGCTCCAAGCGTGATTAAATAAGTGAAGTCCAACAAAAATTGAAATTGTTAGCCCCGATAAATAATGAATTTTCTTAGTAGTCATATTATGCCTTGCTGTTGATATTTTATCATGTTGCTATAGAATGATCGCTTAATTGAAGCTATGTAGCAGAGCTACCTGATAGGTTGCTATAAATTCATTTTTTGGTGTTATTGTCATTCGGTTTAGTTTTTCCATACCGGAATTTTTATAAAACTGTCGTTGTGCCACTTTATTTGTAAAGGTTCACCTGCATCTTTTATAGTCTCGTCCGAAACAGGTTTTCCTGAGCCATAGTTGATAATCTCAAAAGGATGCTTGTTGATGTTTAGTAAAATTACCAGACGACTTCCCTTGCTGATTTCCTTACTTACAAACCGAGTATTGTCAAATGGAATGCTTTCTTTTTTATTGGGTTTCAGAAGTTGTCGTTTTGTATTGTCTTTGGCATAACTTGCCCGACCAACATAACGGGTAAGAAAAAAATAGTTTCCGTCAGGCATCAGTTCATACAATGCCAATGAGACGTCCATATCTTTTTTGTTGATGGTAGCAAACAAGTTTCCGAAGAATGAACCATTAATTGAGAAGTCATTTTCAAATGATTGTGTCTTAAAGACCAATCCATTACTCGCATCAAGTGTGTCGAAAATGATTTGTGGAGTGTAATAATTGTTTTGGCTCTCTCGGTCTTTAAAATCTACGGTTTGTTTTTCAAACCCTTCCGTTTTTGGTTTTTGAGTTACAAGCATGGCATTGTCTAAGTAGAAGGTCAACGTATCGTTGTTTATTGCCTGGAGCGAAGGAGCGTGGCGCCATTCATTTGTTCCCATCACCTGATAATTTACTTTGTCTTTCAGTAATTCTGGCTTTGGCTTATCTTTTATAATATAATCCAGCCATTGAAAAGCTAACTCTCTCATACTGATATCAGCAACACTATCAATTTCATAACCCATTAGATTTTTTTGAGGATTGGTTTGTCCGCCCCAATGGTCATAAGGGCCAATTACAAAATAATGGTTCGCATTTTTGTTGTATTTATTGAGGAGTTTAAAATATTGAATTGCACCAATTTGCGAACCATCATAATACCCGGTTGTTGATAATATCGGGATGTCTATTCTTGAATATTCCTGAGGTGTGGGAACCATTGATTGCCAATACGCATCGTAAGCTGAATGTTGTAACCACTTCTGAAAGATAGAGTTGGGCTGGCCTCCTAAACTATCTAAACTGCGAAAGGCACTTCCCTGATTAAACCATTCAAAAACTAAGCCTCTGTCGTATGGTTTGTTTTTGTATATATTATCGTTTGCCCAGCCAAGTATATTTCCGTAAGGAACGTTGTTTTCCATGGGTGAATCAAAGCCTGGCATTACAGCTACCTGAGGCACGATCGTTTTTAAGGCCGGATGAATATTTTTTGTAGTTGCCCATTGCGAATATCCGGTATAACTACCGCCAAACATTCCAACTTTTCCATTGCACCAGGGTTGTTTGCTTATCCATTCGATAATGTCATAAACATCAGTTCCCTCGTGTTCATACGGAGCATATTCTTTTAGATTTGTACGAATACCGCGGGAATAGGCAACAATTCCGACATAGTCTCTGTCAGCTGAAATCTTTGCAAAAAAATCATCGGTTTTACCTTGATAATAGGTTGTATAAAACAGAATGACAGGCAAAGGAGCTGCAGTTTCTTTTTTTCGGACGATTGTTGAAGAAATGTAGATACCGCTTTTTGTTGGAATTAAGACACTGTCCTGAATGATATAGATACTGTTATTCTGAACAGAACTTTGAGCAAATATTGTTTTACAGGATATTAGGATAAAAAAGGTACAAATAAAATATTTCATATTTCTCAGATTTTTATTGTCATTTATTCTTACGGTGTCGTCAAATAATAAGCTTATCGCTAAAGGTCAACAGCAAGTCAGAGTTTTGTTTTATTTGTAATTAATGTTATTAAATATTGTTGTTGCATTGTCCCTAACTATGAGTTTTGAATTAATTGATTACTCGTTTTAAATGATTAAAAACTACCTTTTTGTTCAGCATTCTTTGGCGGTTGAATTCCTAACAAATTTGCTACTATTGGAGCTATTTGTAACGAATATATTTTTTTTAATTGCATATTTGGAACATCTGGACCAATTGCATAAAAAATAGACTGGCCTTCACGTAAAGTGGCTAAGCAACCGTGAACACCTCTGCCTGTTTCATTCATTGTACCGCTTAAAAGAAAATTTTTAGTGGCTTGGTTTTCATTTTCAAACATCGCTGGATCAAAAGAGTTTTGAACAAGAAAATTAACGTCGGTCAAATATCGACCAGAAATTGAATAACCAGCCTTACAGCTTACAAATATGTCACCTGAATAATCCTGATTATATAAACCATATTGTTTTTGCTCTTTCTTATTTGCTACTAACTCAAATATAGGCTCTCCCGTAATAGTATCTTTTAAATTTTTTAAACTTTCACTTAATCGTTTCATATAAGAATCAAATTCTACATTGTTTATTTTTTCTTTATTGATATATATGTTAGCAGAATTCCCGCTTGCAGTAAGTGAAATTTCCTGTTTAGTATAACTAAAACCCTTTTGTTCCAAATAATTATTTAGTATTGCGGTAGTATGAATTGGTATCATACCGTGATCAGAAAAAATAACGAAATTAGTTTCCTTTGGAGCGGCATTCATAATTTCAAGTAAGTAAGCATCAATAGTCTGAAATCGTTTTTCAACATAATCTGCATAAATTTTTGGACGGTTTCCATTATCTGCTTTATAATCTATTTGACGAGGATTGGTTAATGTGTATCTGTGTTGAACATCATCAAGTGTAGAAAAATAGCCAAATAACAAATCCCAATCACCTTCTTTCATACCGGTAAGAATTAAATCTTTTGAATATTTGGCCAATCTATCTAATTGCTCAAACCAAATTTTTTCTGATACTAATCCTGCTGTCTGTTTTCTATTTTCAGGTTCACCTGGCCATAATCCGCAATTTGATTGTAATTTTTCCAGAAATCCATTAGGAGAACCATAGACTTCTGCTGGAGCAGTCATAAATAATTGAAACTTACCCGTTTTATCATCTGATTTGAAAATTCTGAAAGAAGTATTGTATTTTTTACCGTTTTTCTCTATAACCATTCCTGTCCAACCTTCGGAATCAACCGTTGTTGTGTAACCATTTTCGAAATCGGCATCTGTATCAACAACAATTTCAGTAGGCTGATTTGGCAAATACATAGGGTTGAACATTCGATCTTTCAAATAAAAATATAATGGAATTTTAAAATTTCCGAAAATTTCAAAAATAGCTTTTGAAGGGCTTTTAGTTGCTGTCTTTAGTTTAATAAACGCTTCTACATCTCTATGATTAATTGTTGTGTCTGTAACTTCTAAATCCATTATTAGGGATGGCCCAGAAATATTTGGATACATATGCATATAATCTGTCATTCGTTTTTTGCTGGTATAATCAATTCCAACACCACCCAATGCCATGACTTTTTTGCCTTGACGCATGGCAGCCTGAAAAATTGTTTCCGCATCTATTTGCTGTGTAAATGCCAACAAATTTGGAGTATTCCATGATTGATCATTCTTACGAAATGAGTTTCCAACAATACCAGTTTTTGCTGGAGATGCTCCAGTAAAAATAGATATGTGTGATGGTCCAGTCGAGGCGACATTTATAGGGAATACCGTATCAGCATAAGCACCTTTTTTCTTCATTTTAGCAAAAGCTCCATCAGCAGGAAGTATTCCATTATCAAGAAATTTATCTATAAGATAATCAGGTGTTCCATCTAATGAAATCATAACAACTCTTTTTTTTGGATTTTGAGCATTTGTCTGACTTTGTGTTGAAAATATCAGTATAAAAAAAATACAGTTTATACCAATTAAATTATATAAATTTTTAATGCTAAATTTGATTTTTTGTAGAGGCATGTTTTTCTTTTTAACGTAATTGTATCATCGAAAATATTTATAAATTGTTATTATTTAAGACAGTATAACTATCTATTTGAAAATTATTTTTTGCACTTTTTTGGTATCATAACTTTAATGAATGATTATATCCTTCAAATAAATTATGTGTTTTTTCTTGGAATTTTTTATTGAATAAAAATGCGGTTATTAAAACAAAAACGAGAAAAGCTAAAACAATAAATAATTGAGTTTTTGAAGTTTTTTGAATGTCTTGTTTAGCCTTTAAATCGCACACTTCTCCAGGACAGTATTGGGCTCTTTCTTTTGATATTAATTTATACAGTTTGCAGCCTATACAAATGCCAAAAGCCGTTTCAAAAAACATTAATATCAAACATATTAAACAGACAATACCTGATATAATGCTATACGCATTTAGAATTACAAGCAAAAAAAACATAATTGCAGATAAAACTAAACCTATGTACCAAGCAAATTTCTTTTGCTCAGCTCCTACATATTCTGGGTTTTGATTATTCACAACAAAACGACCGATGATAAGTATTGGTGCATATCGTGGATTTATAAAAAGTCTTATACTGAAATCGGCTAGGAATATGGTTATCACATATTTGATTGGTACAAAGTTTACTTCGAATAAAATTAGCATTAATGAAATAAATGTTGCTAAAAACATTATTCCGGCAGCTGCCCTTATTTCTCTTTCATTTAAAACTGGTATATTGAAACCCTCTATATTTTCACCAAAATGTATTTTCTTTTTCATTTGTTATTTTTATTCGAATTCTATAAAAAACAAAACCTTAATCCAATTTTTAATGACATTTTTCTTTTTTAAATGGCCCCTAGATTGAGTAAATATTTCCATGATTTAAAGGATTTATTTTTTTGTTCAGATATATACATTTGGATTGTGTTTTTCCATATAATATTCGGGGTAAGTAATTTGTGTAAATCCGAATTTTTTATAAAGCCATTCAGCTGAATCAGTTAATAATATCCATCGTCTTAATCCCTGAAGATTTGGATGTTCCATTACTTCATTAATCAACCATTTACTCAGTCCAAATCCTCTGTATTCTTTAAGTACAAAAAACATCTCCTAAATAGGCAATAGTTGAATAGTCTGAAATTATTCTAGCATATCCAATTTGTTTATTCAAATGATAAAGTCCAAAATTCAAAGAATTTTCGATAGATGTTTTTAGTGTATTAATAGGTATACCATTGCTCCATTCTGATTCGTATGCAAGGAATTTATGAATAGCATAAATATCTAATTTCATATTATCGGTTGAGATGGTATACTCGTTTCTGTGAGTTTCAATAATTTTCAATGCAGTATTATTAATTAATTTTAACATGATATAAAGTGTTATTGTTCAATCAAACTACCATAAAATAGGCTCAAGGTTTTCACAACCGCTTGTATTGATTTGCTTTAGATAACTACAATCTAAACAACTTATTTTTTTTAAATTCTTTAATTGTCTTATATCAATGGATTTTAACGGGTTGTATGACAAGGTTATAAATTCAATTTTTGCCAATTGTTTGAAATCAACAGTAGCTAATTGATTACTTTCTAACCATAGTTGCACTAAATTTTCGCAGCCTTCTATTTGTATGTCAGTTAATCTTGAGTTACTCGAATCAACAATTTTTAAACTTTTAAGATTTTTTAGATTCAGCTTTGGCGTGCGATTATTTTTAATATAGAGCTCTTCTAATTTTTTGAATTGTAAAAAATCGATATTTACAAATAGATTTGGATTGTTGTGTATGTGAATGTGTTTTAATTCTGTGAGTCCGTTAATATTAATTGATTCCAACAGATTATCAAAAGCATATAAATATTGAAGTTTTTTTAAAGCTCTCAAATCTAAATTTTTAATTTCATTGCCATAGCAACCAAACTCAATCAAGTTTGGAAATTGTTCTATTCCTTCTATATTTTTGATTCCTTGTTTAGTAACATAAAGCACTGTTACTTTTTGAGCTTCGCTTTTTTGAATGTTTCCATCTCCATTTTCGTCAATGCCTTGTGTTAAAAGTTCTCTTTTAAAAGCATTATCGGGAATGTTTATAGTTTGTGCATTTAAAAATGAAAAGCAAAATAATATTGTAAGTAAAATAAATGTATTTTTCATATTAATATCAATTAATTTTTAATGATTAATGTTGCAATTTCTCCTTCTCGTATTATTTCAGCAATTCCAGAAATGTAATACCCATTAATTTTGTTATAACTATATTCTTGAAAAATTGGTGGTCCAGAAATATAGCTACCTTCAAAAGTTGTTGAGTTTTGACCGTTTTGGCGCTTGGCGAAGGTGGCGCCTTTCACCACAAATGTGTTTGCGGAGTACTGAACCACCACTTTTGCCAAACGCCTGTTTTGTCTAATACTTTTGTTCATCAATTGATTTTGTGATTTCTGATTTAACTTTACCAGTATGTTCAGTAGATTTTGATTCAATAAGCATAATTAAACATTCCACTTTTGAGGAAACTCTGTGATTTTCTCCTTTTTTCACTATAAACAGTTCACCTTTTTTCAGTATCAGGCCTGGCTGATTTTCAATTTCCAATAGAAGTGCCCCTTTTACAACGTAGAACAATTCATCTTCGTTTTTGTGATTATGCCAAGGAACTTCTTGCCCTTTTATTTTTACGACTTTAATATATTGGTCATTTACTTCACCTATAATCTTTGGTGAAAAATAGTTATCAAGACCTAAAAAGGCATTTTTTAAATTCATCTTTTAAACAATTTGCCTTTTACAATTTTACCCTCTTTTTTGGCAAGATAATAAAATGCTATTCCGATAAATAATAGAAAAGATAAAGTAAAAATTGAATTTTCAATTCCAAATGCACCCCCTGTTAATAATTCAGGACCTGTAAATTTAGATTGAATGATACTGCCCATATCATTAAGCCCTGTCAGGTTGGAGCCATAAAAAGGCTGAGCAAAATTCCAGCCTAAATGGAAGAAAAAAGGTAGCCATATCCTTTTGGTATATATAAACATCATAGCCATTGTAAACCCCCAAATCAAATATAATGACAGATCAAATAGTTTGAAATCGGGATTGGAAATGTGTTGTAATTCTACCAACATTGCAATGACAATGGCTATGTTAGTGCCTAACCAATTTTCCAATATCCTTACAATTAATCCTCTATGAAATAAGTCTTCAACTAACGCAGCAAATATTAATACAGTGAAAAACCTTGCTGAGTAGTGAGTAGTTGTAATACTAAAAGCCTGATAGTGGCCTAATAAGTATAAAATGAAAATAGATAATGAAATTGTCAAAAATCCAAAAATAAAACCCCCAAACATTTCTTTGGGTAAATATTTTATGGATAGTTCAGTGATTTTTCTTTTATCATATAAAAGGAATAAATAGTAATAGCTAACTAATAATAGTATTGAAGAAATAAATATAATAATTGGGTCAGTAATACTTTTATCTTGAATAATGCTATAAAAAAATGGTTTTAATACAAAGTTTTGTATAACTACAAATAGTGAAAAGCAAACAGTTATTCCCAAAATTATTTTTGTAATTGGGAAATACAAGATTTGTTTGATTGAATTTTTCATAATAATTAGTTTTTAATGATTGTTGTTGCAACTTCTCCATCATTTACTATTTCTGTAGTACCAGAAATGTAATAATCATTAATTTTATTATAGCTAAATTCCTGAAAAATGGGTGGTCCAGCAATATAACTGCCTTCAAAAGTATATGAATCTTGCCCAACATAATAAGCACTCTTTTTCTCTTTAACTATTTTCAAATACCCTTCTATGTAATAATTACCAGGTTTCAGATTAGCAAATTCGAAGGTTCCGTCATTTCCATCAACTTTTGTAATTATTCTATACGAAAGTGCTTCTGGCGATATGCTTGCTCTTTTTTTTCCTTTTGTGCCAAATTGCTTTTCCAATTCTAAATATTCAGAATAATATTCTGTTAATGGGAATAGCGAAACTTGCATAAAATATCCAACGTGTTTTCCTTTTAACATGGCTGTTCCTTTAATTGAACCGGTTCCTGAATTGTCTATAAATTTTGCAGTCTCTGTTTTATTAAATTCAGCCTTCGGATAGACATACTCAATATCTTTTTGAGCAAAAGAACTGTTTGCCAGTATTACAAGTAATGTTGTTAATATTTTGATTTTCATATCTATCTTATTTTTTGTTTTTGGCTGGAAGATTTTTCAGGTCGAAATCCATTAAAACTCTATTTTATAGCTCAAATTAGGGATCAGTGTAGAAACTTTGTCCTGGTCTATTGTGTTGTCTATCAAATTGTATTTGAACCCATTGTAATCCGCTTGGCGTGTTAGGTTTACAATTTTTAAAGCAAATTCTTGAGAGTTTTTACTTTTGTTTACTCGATAACTAGCAGTGAAATGTACATTTAAAGCTGGGTCAAATTGCATAGAGAATGCTTTAGATTCATCAAACACAACTTGTTTTGAGGAATTTGATGCTACATTGTTGATAGGTGAGTAACGATTACCGCCTTGGTAAGAAACTCTGGTATTAATACTTAATATGTTCTGATTGTTTTTGCCTATCTGCCACTCTTTTCCTGTTAAAAAGTTTAATACATAATTTCGGTTGTATCGTGTATCACGCCACACCCCATCTCCACCTTTATACTCCGATTCAAACAACGAACCAGTCAACATATAATAGTAGCCTTTAGACATATATTTTTCAAGAGTAAGGTCAATTCCATAATTTCTTCCTTCGCCGGTGTTTTGCAATTTTTCTGCAAAAAACCAATCACTTTGGAGATTAAGGAATGAAAATGAGCTGTTTGCTACTACTGGAACTGAAAATAACTGCTGATAATAAGGTTCAACTTTAAAATGAACCAAATCAGAAACATTCCAGTCATAACTGAACACGAAGTGGTGTGATTTTGTAAAATCCAAATCTTTATTCACAGCCGTTGCTCCACTGGTCAGGGAATTATTGAAATAGTAATTTAAACTCTCTAACCTGCTATGCAAACCATAAGCTAATCCAAAAGAATGATTTTGTTTGAATTGATAGCGAAATCCGAGCCTGGGTTCTACGGTGTAATGATTATTCAAGGTGAAAAACTGACCATTTACCCCGATATTCATTATCAATTTATCAGTAAGGTTGATGGTTGAGCTACTGTATGCTGAAAGTAAAGTGCTAAATCCATTTGAATTTACAATTTCCTGAGGAGGCGAATTTTCAGAAAACGACTTGTTCAAAAGCAAATCGTACATCATTCCTGTTAGTAATATTCCTGTTTTATTGGTGTGCCTTGGACTATATCTTTTATTTACAAATGATGATAGTATAATATTAGAGGTTGCAACAGTTATAGCGCTTTGTGGTATTAGTGTCGATAAGGAGTTGAGCTTTTGAGCAGTCCATTCAGTTCCATTTGTGGTGGCAGCTATAGTTGTTTTCAGGTAGGCATTGTTTCTCAGGAAATACTTATGGCTAACACCTAGTGCTCCCATATATTGTTTGATGTTATTATCCTCTTTGTCATCATAATACTTCCATTCCGCGCTGTCTGCTTTTACTTTAGATTTTGCACCATCAATCAGACCGATTCCCCAAATTGAGAAAGTACCTGCTTTCTTAGTTGGAAAATTTAATTTTAATGAAAGATCCTGAAATTTAATGCTACTTGCATCTTCGGGCAACAGTGGTGCCAATATCGCCAGAGTAGAATACCTGTAATTGTATATGTAGGAAGAACGACCTCCTTTTTTGAAAGGACCTTCCTGCGAGTTTTCTATACCAATAATGCCTGCTTGAATTGTACGCTCTCTTTTTTCATTATTCCCTTTTTTTATAGCCATATCAAAAACGCCTGATAATGCATTGTTGTATTCCGCAGGAAATGCACCCGAAAAAAAATCTGAATTTGCCAGCATCTGGCTGCTTAATGCCGTAAACAAACCGCCTCCAAATGATTGTAAATCTCCAAAATGATTGGGAGAAGGTATTTCAATTCCTTCCATTTTCCATTGTAGAAATTTAGGGGCATTGCCTCGCACTATAATCCCATTATCGCCAGTATTTCCGGCAACTCCAGCAAATGAAGTTGCTAAACGGGCAGGGTCATCAAACCCGCCTGCATATCGTTTGGCTTCTTCCACACTTAACATTCGTGCGCTCACAGTTGCCATTGCGTTAAGAGGCTGTTCTTTGTTTACCCGGGGTCTTATCACTAATTCACTGAGTAGTGTGATATTTTCATTTAATTGCAGTGTCAAAAAAGTTTCTTTGGAAGAACTCACTACTACCTCCCGAATGATAGCTGGTTCGTAACCAATACAATTAACTTTTAAATCATACCTGCCCACAGGTACATTTGAAATGGTGAAGTTGCCTAATGTATCGGTTGTTGTGCCAACTAAAGGATTAGTGTTAAGCAATACTACGGAAGCAAATGCTATTGGAGTATTTGTAGCGTGATCAATAACCGATCCCCGAATACTTTGAGTTGGTTGGGCGACCGCTTGAATTGTCAAAGCCACAAGGATGAAAGCAAAAATAATTCGTATCATATTTAATTTGTTTATTAGAAAGCACAAAAGTCTATCTAAAACAAATTTTACACAATACTGATTTATCAGTATGCCTAATCTAAAAGTCCAAATTTTGCAGCAAAAATAACGGCTTCCATTGAATTGTTAGCCCCTAATTTTTCTAGAAATCTCTGTCGGTGCGTATTTACAGTATGTACGCTAATTGATAGTTTATTAGATATTTCCTTACTTAAAAGGCCATCCTTTACATGCTTTAAAATTTCTATTTCCCTTTTTGTTAATTCGACCTGTACTGTTCGGGGAACTTCCATCGGGATGATTTTGCCAGTTCTGAAATTTAATAACTGACTTTTAATTTCCTTTAATTCATCCTGATTTGGTG
>Ga0100380_10003965_pt1 | contig 15578 bp, 12 predicted proteins | sample CryGeymeta201504_FD_80417 | JGI IMG/M metagenome (GOLD analysis project Ga0100380, IMG submission 80417) | Groundwater microbial communities from Crystal Geyser aquifers in Utah, USA - Crystal Geyser metaG 2015-04 | ecosystem: Environmental > Aquatic > Deep subsurface > Groundwater | place... | reverse complement strand
TCAAATAAGAATGGGAATCAATGAATTTTAGAGTCATAATTGAAAAGTAATATTTGTTGAGTAAGGGAGGCAGACAATCATTTTTTCGGCTTTTGCTTGATCGTTGAAGATTGTGAATGTTTGAAGACTGATAATTTGCCTGTGGCTTCAGGATGATCAGCAAAATAAAGGCCCTAGTTTTCTCTTAAGAGCAGGCTTGTTGGTCTTTTTTGAGGAGCTGAATTACTCATAGGCTTTTGGAAGCTTTTTGCATTTCTTGCCGCTGGAGCTTGTTCTTTGAAAATTGCCTATTTTGCGATTAATTCCAAAAGTGTCTTAGTTATTCACCTGGGCTTGATTGACTTCGACTTCCTCCGATATTTGCTCATCCATATCATTGTAGACAATAGGGTAGAGTTTGCTCGTTTTTTAGTTGAATCTATAATTCATGTGAAATGCCCTGTCAACTTTCAAGCTCTCCAACCTGAAAATACATAGATCAGGCAAACCCTCATATTTTTTTCCACTCTCTACATCTCTTCATTCAACAGTTGATCAAATTTTTCCCGAAGATTTTATCGGAGTCGTTTTAGCTTCATATGATAAACTGGTGTAGATTAATCGCTAAGACTTATATCTCTTTTACTGTCCATGTGATGAATTATAAAGTCTAAAAGGTAATAAATAGCAAAGGTTTGTTGAATAAATCCTATCAAAATGAGCATACTTGCATAACTGCTCTTTTGAAAGTCAATAATTAGCATTAACAGAGTTTAAAATTATTTTTCCTGTCTATTTGGGCTTTTTTTGTTCAGGATGGATCCAAGTAACCCATTAAAATGAGGTCACATATGACTTGTTTTATGTTTTAGCCTGGGAGTACAAGAACATCATCCTATAAATACTGGTCCTTGATTCTATTCTAGTTATTATAATTACCAAATGGACTCGGAAATACTTATTAAACTAACTCAACTCCTCAAATAGCATGGTCTCGACTCATTTGTTAAACTCCTCATTCCCAAAATTGATCTTCCTTCCTTTATCGTCACTGATGATCTCATTCGTCTCTTCATGACCCTCAATGGAATGAAGCTAATTACCGCAGTAGGGGCAGGTCTATTTATTGGGGACATGCTGATGCATCTGAGCATTTTCGGCATCAAGACAACAGCAACAACAGTAAAAGCGACCTATAATATGGCCAAGACTACTGCCTCATTTGCTACTGATGTTTTCATCAAAAAACCGATATATTTGCTAAGCTACCCATTCAGACGTCATTCCTAAAGCAAACAAGTATAGAAAATGCTCGAGTTATGCAAATTGCAGCAGAAAGAGTTAGAACAATATAAAAATGTTTGCAGTCAAATGGAAAATGAATCTGATAAGGTATTTTTGATTATCAGGCAGCTCACAAATCACAGAGATGAAGGAAAAGATATCAAAGTAATGGTGGGGTCTTTAGAGCGAGATGACAGGGTATAAAGATTGCTCCCACTCATCAGAAAAAATAACAAGGAGGCATAAAAAGACAGTCTTCAACTGATCTGCAACAAAAGCATTATCAGAATGGATGCTAAGTTGTCCACCCTTCCTCGTAACGAATTCGGAGCTGTTGAGATTTACTACGTGATGCTTGAGACATTCGGTTGAAATAAGTGATATCATTTCTACCATTTCGATTGATCAATCAATAAGGTGTAGTAATATAATATTTGATTCATTTTAAACACTAATAGTAAATCAATGGAGCTTCTCAAGGATCCAGGCAACACAAGAGTATTCAAAGGTCTACCTCCACCTCCTCAAAAACCTCTCAAATCATAACTACTCTTCCAAGGTGGGAAAATACAAGTTATACTTCTGAAGGAGTTCCTCAAGAAGGAAGGAAGAATCAGTTTTTAGGATTATAGGCGTATCGTCAATGAAGCTACCAATATCTTCAGTAGTATTCTTGCGATTTAGAGAGTGAGCCGAATTTAATCGCTATTGATGACCCTATTACGATTGTGGGAGATATTCATGGGCAATTTTATGATTTCCTCAAATTGCTTGAGACCGATATTGGAGGAAACTCATAGACTACAAAGTACATTTTCCTTGGAGATTATGTGGACAGAGGTAGTTTTTCGATCGAAGTCCTTCTTCTCATCCTCGCCATGAAGATATGCCGACCAAGGGAGGTGATCATGCTTCGTGGCAATCACGAATGCCGTCAATTGACCTCCTATTTTAATTTTAGGCAGGAATGTACCTTTTTTATTACAGTTTAGGTCTTAACAAATACGGACAAGAAGCCTATGATCTGACAATGGAAATGTTCGATCAACTGCCTTTAGCTTGTATTCTCAATAAGAAGTTTTTGTGTGTTCATGGAGGCATTTCCCATGAAGTTAAAGAGGTAAAAAATAAGGTTATCTTAGCTCGAAGATATCAAAAAAATAGAAAGATTCAGATAAATCCCAAAATCTGGTCTATTCTGTGATCTTATGTGGGCGGATCCAATCGATAACAAAACAGAAGCCAATGACACTCTAGTCAAACCTAATGATGTGCGAGGTTGTTCATACTTCTTTGGACGATCACTAACTAAGCAATTTTTTGAGAAGACCAAAGTAATATCAGTTATCAGGGCCCATGAAGCTCAGGCTGAAGGGTACAAGATGTACAAATGGTCGGGGGCATAGAAATTTCCAGCAGTTATCACCATCTTCTCAGCTCCTAATTACTGCGATTTTTACAATAACAAAGGAGCTGTCATCAAATTCTAGGTATTTCTCTTGCACTATAAAGAACAATACGCTTAACATCCAACAATTTATGTAGAGTCCTCATCCTTATCTACTGCCAAATTTCATGAATTTGTTCACCTGGTCGATTCCTTTTGTCATGGAGAAAGTGACAGAAGTGCTGTATCACCTGATGAAACCTGATGCCAAGTATGATTCAGTCGAGCTACCGGTTTAGATAGTCTTCCATAAAAAACTTTTAGAGCAATTGATCGAGCATACCAAGAAGCAAACAGATATGAACATGTAGTTAGTAAATTTAGGAGGCAATTGTCCCGATGAGAAATTGTTAGAGACAGGTCGTTATCAAGAAGGTAAGACTGAGTCCTTTGAAGAAAAGAAGAGCATTGATGCTGTCAATTAGGGTAGACCTGAGACAATGTGATAATACTTCCTTTTGCATCATACTACTTGAGCTTAAAAATAAGTTACAGGAGATAGAGTGTCGTTAGAGTGTGGGTTTTTTGGAATTAATTGGTATTCATATAACTTATTAAATGAATCAGGAGACGGCAACTTTACGACCCAATTAGTATACTTCCAACAACACTATCCGCAAATCATAAAAAGTATTAGCCTATCCCGCCAACTTCCACCTCAAGACCGAACAACAATAGCGTGATGAGGATCACAAATCTCCTGAACAAGATAAACCTCAATTTCGCTAGACGACTTGGCGTAAACCACGTATGCCTTACAATCGTTTTCCGGATGCTTTTCAAATGCGTCAAAAAGGGTAGTTCTAAGTCTAGTCAGCAAAAGCATTGATAAGGTCATTCCTGATGAATATGACAAACTTGTAAAAGAGAGATAATATGAGCAGGTGAAGAAGTACCTCAATCCGATCAGTTTGGTAGGTGTGGGTTAATTTAGGAAAAAAGACCGGATAAGAGCAAAAAATAAGAAAATGGGAACCCACTAGAGACATATAAGCGATATTTGTAAATGCAGAAAAAGTTTACCAAATAATTTCAAGAAGGCTAAACGATAGATCATGTTCGAAAGAGCAAACCACTATCTCTCAAAAAACCAAATGCTCCAGTCTACAAAATCAGCTAATGTATAACTCTAGATGTCATAAAAAGAGGACATAATACAGGTACTATCAAAAAAATGCTACATGTACCAACTCTCAAATTAATGTGTGTCAGAGAGGAGCCTACAAATACTAGATAATCAAGAAATTCTATTAAAGATTGGGTTAATTTCTGGCATGATAAACTTGGTCGTTAGAATGCGGTTCATCCATTTATCAAAATTCATTCGGTTTCTTACAACTACCCCTAAGGTGCTATCTCGATATTGATTGATTATTTTGAGGAAGGATCACTTCTGGATCTTTTAGAGGTGGTTCTTACTTTTCCTGAGTCAGTAATACGTGAAGTATTTGATCAGGTCTTTACAAGTCTGAAGTTGTTCTACGATTTGACCTAAATGCAATTTGGAGGGTTATCACCTTCTCAGATTCTTATAGGAAACTAGGGATAGATCAAGCTTGGGATGGGTCTATACTACCATTTCACAAATAGTACATCAAATTCGATCTATCACATCAAGACCCCTCAAAAGACCAAGTATATACCTTATTACTCAGCATTTTTGAAATGAATATGACTCAGAAAAATTTCATGAAGAGCTCCATAAGTCAACCAGCAAATTTATAAGCTTAAAGATCACTTGACATATTCAAAATTGGTCTGGTGATGTTGGAATGTTCCATTGGAGCCTTTTAAAATTATGAGCAATCTGACTATCTGCATTAAATTTTGAAGGTGGTATTTAGTGAAGATGGGCAGAAGATAGTCGAAAGAGACAATGTTTGCTGCCTGATTCATTCCTAGCTATACTTGTTGTAATGGGCAAACCGTGAAGAACGTTTGAAATGGTAGCAAATTGATCCTTCTAAACTGATATACTACATCAAAATCTTGAAAGATAGATTTTCAGTCCAATTCATCAATTTTCTCTGTAGTTGTCTTAAACTTCAACACTCAAAGCGTGCCTCTCTCAAATAATTAATCGAACACTCTTTCCTGAGATCCGAAAGCAAGGATAGTCGTACTGTGGACCTTAAACTTAAAGATTTGTTGGCGATCAGGAACAATGATCAGGAAGCTTTCATCTAATCGGTACGTATTATTGACTATTTAGACCAAATACGAGAGATTAGATAAGTTCATCAGTCATGTTCTTCAAGTTTTGAGCAATTGTAGTAGAGAAGAGGTGGTTAGTTTACTCCGATACAAAAAATAGAAAATATTAAACTTAGGTAAATATATAGGAGTAAATTACTACAAGATGGGCTAGAAGATGTACTAGGCGATAGGTCAGTTAGCCAAAGCTATGAGGGATTGATTTCATATTTATTTTCTTACTATGTTTCAAATCATGATTATCACAATAAAATGGTACCATATTTTACCTCCTGAGAATAGAATAACATTAACATAATTTCAATACTTCTGATAACTTCATTATTTTCTTCTGCAATATGATTGAAGCCTAGAAGTTGAACCAAAGGTAGAGATTGCTCTCTTAGATTGCTTGTAAAATATACCAATATACAAAATGGAGAAAAATCATGATTCAAATCAACATATGATCACAACAATTTTTATCCTCAAAATAAAAAGGGGAAGAAGAAAAAGAAGTGTGTGTTTATGATAATACTTTGTTGCGATAATACTTTTTTTGAGGTGTTTAGAGAATCGACAATAAAAAAAGTGTTTGTGGCATATTATGGGAGAGAAATAATCTAAGTCGGTGTTATGACGAGTTAGGTATGGTATGATAATATTTTAAAGTACAGTTAAATGCCTCTGAATTAAGTACGATTATAATACTTTTTTTGATGGGTAACTACAATCCTCTCTACAAAAAACGTTCATCGAAATAACTTAAACTTAACATCTCTGACATCTGCGAAGAATCTGTTATAGTTGTGAGTTGTTCTAAATGTGAAGCTGTTCTTACCTAAAGAGGTTGCTCTATAAGGTTAGCAAGCGATCTAAAAACACGTGGTTACTCAACAGATACTCCACCTGAGGCTCTAGTAGAAGCTAAAGAAGCAGAAAAATGTAAATAGTGCAATTGCTTTATCACGAAAGCAAACTGTAAAAAGTGTGGCACTTTTTGCGCAATACATTCACTATATCTTTGTCAATTTTGCTCAAAAGAACCGACAAACGGACATAAATGGCTTTTTATTGCAAATATATCTGGAGAAAAGACTTAAATCAAATGGAATTAGCTTTAACCCAGGCAAATTTTCAAGATCCCTTTCAAATAGTTACTTGAAGCTATTGGAGTATCAAATGAAGGGTTATAAATATTGGCAAAATAAAAAATTGAAAGCGTCGAACAATTACATTAACTGGACAACGATTTGCTCAAGGGAGCTGGGTTGTGTTTAGGCGATATCAGTAAACTAAGACAATTGAAATGATATGTATCGCTTATCGTGATTCTAATATTTCTTCATCTGTTTCAAAGCAACATTGAGATTTGATTATGAGTTTTATTGAATCAACCTGTTTTTTCTCTTATTGATCAGGTAATCACTAAAAATCATTAGTATTTATTGTTCTTATATCGTTATCCCAGTTAAAATATATTTATGAGAAGGCAAAGAACAGCATCGCTGTATTCCAACAGACATCCGTCTAAGCAGCACTGTCCTGAAGATACGGCATGTGGGTAGTGCTGTAGATGTGTGGATATACTCAAAAAGAAGAATAAGGTGTTGCTTGATAAGAATGTTGCCTTTGGGAAGGAGAAATAAGACTATGTAAAGGAAATTATGAGGTTGAACAAAGTGGTCAAAGGGTGGTAGAAAAGGGCCAAATAATTTTAGAATTTGGAGGAGGTCAAAAGACGACTTAGATTGGAGGTCAAGGCTGAACTTGAGGATTAGCGTCGAGTTGATGACATGATAACAAGATAAAAATTAGCGAGTGGCAAAAAAGAAAGATAAGGATTACTTAGAGAAAAGGCAGAATTATTGTAAACTTTAGACAATTTTGAGAAGAGATTCCAAAAGGTAACTTCAGATTACAAAAACCTATAATAAGAATACAGCCAACTTCAAAAAGATCACGAGAAGTTGAGCAAAGATTCTGGTAAAAACAGTGATATGTTAACCTAGCTAAAGAGAAGAAATGCTTAACTTTAATCTGCAGTCAAGGATAAGACTGATGTGATTACTAGATTGCAGAAAAGTTTGAGCATATCCTAGTAAAACTATCTCCTTTAGAAAGCTAAAAATTCAGATAACTAACTAGCCCTAATGAGATCCAAAGAGGAAATTAAAGCTTATACAAAATCACTTGAATCTTTGAAGAAATAATCCAACGACAAAAAAGCTTAAATTCAAGATCTGATCATTCTAAACAGCAAACTCGACACCAGAGTAAAAGATCTGAACTCAACAATCGCCTCTTATGACATGTTAGAAACATCCCTCAAAACCAGACTGCAAGTTGCCTAGAATTACGCCACTCAAAAGTAAATTGAGGCCAGGATAATTTAATCAGATTATGAATCTTTGTGTCGTCGTAGTTTTTGAGGGTTTGTTGATTTTTGTGCCTTTATTATTACAAAATTGGCTCACCACTGTTTTTCGCTAATAATGCACCATAATTTATATTAATGCTGAGAACAACTCTGAACATTTTCGGGAAGAGTCGCCATAAAATCCAACTAAAACGGCGCAAGGCTCAACTAAAAAACAGAGCAGTATCAAACAAACGTCTCAAGGAAGAGCAATAAAAAGTAAACGTTTCCTATGAGATGAAAATCCTCAATCTGAGGAAAGAAATGGATAAGGTCAAAAGTCCAAATCATCATCTCAATGAGATCATCGAGGATCTCTTCTACCCATAAATCAGATTAAACAATCAAGAAGAGGTATAATAGAGGGTCAAACAGATGAGTAGTGATACGTTCACCCGTGAGGAAATGTGGGAATAGATGGTCAAAATGGATAGTCTCACCTCTGAACTGATCTAGAATACCCTTCCACTTGAATTACTTGAAGTACATCAGGCAAAAGGTAAATAATTTGCTCTGCAACATTATGAGCTTTTGGTCGAGAGATTATCATACTATTGCTTCAAGAGATAGACAATCAAGCAGAGAAGAATGGAAAATTGGGAAAAATTGATGAAAAGGATCAAGTCTAAAGATTCAAAAGCAAAAGAACAAAGATGCCCTTACCTATTCTTAGAAGCTGATGAGATACCCAGGCATCACTACTGGCTTGATTTCATCGAAGGAATGCAAGCAAAAATATTGGCAGAGAATGAATTGCAGGAGGTCAATAAGTACATTCCTATTTTGCTGAAAATATCAAAAACATTTAATCACATCCCTGCCGAACTATATCAAACCATAATGAATAAAAACACTAAAGCCATCATTGATGATATCAGAGGTGGAGGAGTTTCCAACTTGTTAAAATTGTTCAAATACCGCAACAAACTAAAATTCAACCCGAATATCAAAATTTAAGTATCTGAGGAGGAGACTGCAAAAGAGCACAATCATTTGAGTTTGGCTCGCAAATTAACAGCTGAGGTTATTTAACACCCTGAGCATTACAATGCATAGGACCTCATGAATATTTTCTGGTTCATCCGTGCCCGCAAAATGAGAATGAACATCATATATCAGAATCAATACAAAAAGCTTGAAGAGATATTCAGTTCCATCCTTGGAGATTTATCATTTGAAAGTGTTCATACATTTTTTATAGTATATTGCTCAATGAACTACAACCCGAATAGATAATTCGCCTAAATAATCAAATACGACCTCTTCAGGAAGGTTGAAGAATGTAAGAGGTATTTTTCTTTACTTGATCTGATCAATAGGATTAAAGGAAGAAAATTAATATTTAAGGTATATCAAGGAAAAGGAAACGAACCACTACAGATATAATTTGATGGTGATGATTTACTGGTCAGACTTGCAAATGCCCTCACTCAGGCTATCAGCCAACTCAAACCTATTGAGCTTATACAGTTAGTAGACTGCTACTATGACAACGATATCAGATAGCAATCCTTGTTATAAATCCTTTCAACTGAGATCATTCGTAAGGGCAAATAATACGATCTCTAGACCCTCAGTCGCAGTCTATTCAAATTAACCATTCTAGGACACAAATCAAAAATAGCAGCAAAATATGTGCTCTAGTAGTTCAGTGAGCATTACTTCGATCAAATGAAGAGCCACAAAGAAAAGGGAGTATTCCTTTTACCTACTGAATAACCTGTTCAGCAAACTAAAATGAACTTTAGCTAGATCTATCTCCAATAATGCTTATTGATGATGTTATGGACTGTTGTTAAACAGTTGGGAAATAGATTGGAGAAAGATGTAGATTTGACTAAAATGTTTGAGTTGTTTCCTACTAAAATATAATCTGGCGATCCATTGGCCCTCTAATTGGCCAGCAATATCAACTAAGATGTAAAAGAGTTGATGTACTTTCCCAAAATTAAATGTCCAATTTTTGGAGCTGAGGATTTTCCGATGGGAAGATTAAATGAATTTTATGGAAAGGATTTCTTCAAAGATAAGTTGGATTCGTTGATGGAAGAAGAAGCACGAGAAAGTAATCTATTTGTAGCTAATTTTAATGCAAAATCAGGTCTATTTTTGAAAGAAAGATGGTCGAGAGTGAAGGTTTATGACAAAAAGAAGTATTTCTAATTCTGTTCATCTCATGCTGAAAATATAAACCCATAAAAAGGAAACTGTTTCTTCGACAACTAGGTTGTCCTAAGCTCCTAATTCCTTCAAAAAAGAAGCTAAATCATTGATCAATTGAAATCCACATCAAATCCTCAAAAATAATCATCGATAACTCAAACCCCAACAACACCAAAAATATATGATCTTCTATGATACTGTACACACTTGAACATCTATTTTTCATCATTTAGTTATCATCATAATTGCAGCTGAAATAAAAAAATCAAATGGCTACTTTTAAATTGGTGTAAAAAATTGGATAGGGCTCATATAGCAAAGTATACAAAGCTGTAAACGATGTCAGCATGAAGACTCTAGCGGTCAAAGTTATTTCTCTATCTGCTGTTCCCCGAAAATATATCTAATCACGCTAGATAAAACTTCTACGATAATGCAGACATCCAAACATAGCTCCTTTGCTCGATTACTTCATAATCTAAAATTCCATGTATCTGGTGTTCGAATACTACCAAATGAATCTCAGTCAGTACTATCGATACTACCGGAACATCTATCAGAAAAATATGGGATGGGAGGCAATTAGAAACATTATGGTGCAGATATGCTCAGGCATACAATATTTGCATAGTAAGGGTATCATGCATAGAGATATCAAGCCTGAAAATGTTATGATTAATCCGCTGACACAAGAGGTCAAATTAGTAGATTTTGGATTTGCTAAAAATAAGAGAATAGGGAATAATACTGACTATATGGTGACCCGGTGGTATCGACCTTTGGAGGTAGTGCTGGGACTGAATTATGATTAAAAAATTGATGTCTTTGCGGCTGGAGCAATTTTTCTTGAGCTTATAATCGGACAGGAAGTCTTCCAGAGTTCATCAAACAATGACCAACTATACATGCTTCTCAATGTAGGGGGCTATCCTGAACCTGACTCCAAGTAGTACGAAGCCCTCCAAAAAATGAATATTGTTAACATATATAGAAGTAAATTGTAATCACTAACGAGGAATGTCAACGACTCGATTCGATAGATTTTGACTTGTATGCTTAGTAACACGTCAGAAAAGAGGGTCTCTATTGATAAGGTCATGGAGTGTCTTGTTAGCAAACCTGTTGTTGCTAATGTGGAGGGTAATAAGAGAAATAGCCAACTCAATCAACACCCTAGAAGAAGAGCTACCAGTGCAGCCAATGGGCTAACTCTAGTGTCAATAGCACTAGGCAGCAGGTCAAGAAGTTCAAGCAGAGTCTAAAACCAGCAGTTATCTCGCTGTGGAAAGAGACATTAGATGGCTTATGCTCAAAAAAATCTTCCCAATCGACTGGTCAGCATACTATAATGAACGCAATCAAATAACTTCGATGGGCGGGAGTAATGTTTGAATATTATTTTATATTCAGTCGATGTTCGTAATTATTTAATGACTAGTGGCAACGAACCCAAGTAAAGCAAGCCAGCAGCAAGCAGCGCTACAGGCATCAGAACCTACAATGTGGCAGATTACTACGAGATCTTAGACAAAGTCGGCCGAGGCACTTACGGGACAGTGTACAAGGCTAAAGGTCTGAAGGATGGGAAGTTCTACGCCATAAAGAAATTATAAAATAACGATACGAAACTACAACAATAAGGTTTTCCGATAACCGCACTAAGAGGTACGCTAGTGAATGATACAGAGATATCTTTGTTGAAGCAAATTGATCATGCCAATATTATAAAATTAAAGGAAATCATCGTCTCCCGACCAAACAAACGCAACCTCTTCAGAGGATCTACCTTCCTGGTGTTCGAATATATGGACCATGATTTCGCAGGGTTGTTCAAGCACAAAAATAAATTTGCACTGCCAGAAACCAAAGCCATCATGAAACAATTACTAGAAGGAGTGGCTTATCTCCATAGGAACAAAATCATGCATAGAGATATCAAATCGGCAAATATACTCATGAACGATGATGGCTGTGTCAAGTTGGCAGATTTCGGGTTGGGCCGTAAAGTCAGATTCGAAAATTTCTTCACCTATAAAGTCGTCACCTTATGGTACAGAGCTCCAGAATTGTTGCTCGGATGCAAGAGTTATACAGATAAAATCGATGTCTGGTCGCTCGGTTGCGTTTTAGTCGAATTCTTCACAGGGGAGGTGCTATTCCGAAGTAAGACATATCCTATATAGAATAAACGGAATATGCTCAGATGGAGAGAATCTATGAGGTTGTTGGAGATTTCCAAGCTAATGACATTATCATCAACGACGAGCTCTTGAAAATTTATCAAAATTATCAAGACTTGAGACCAAGAAAGACATATCCTAAGGAAATTGCAAGCTATCTCAGAAAATTCCAGCCCAGTATAAGTGACTGTGCTATTGATTTTGTTGAAAGAATGCTCCACCTTGATCCAGCTAAACGAATGACCTGCGAGGAAGCATTACGACATCCTTTCTTCACAGAAAAACCTCTGGCATGCAGCAAAAACTAAATTAAAAAGCAGGACTATGAATGTCATGAAATGTTTAGAGATCGTGCTTTGAAAATAGTCAGAACAGCTACCAAAAAAGACGATCATGACAAATCTTCCCACAGACCGAAAGAACCTTACCACAAAGATAGCAAAGATTTCAAAGGATAGCACAATGGTGACAGAGAAAGTCGTAAATAAAATCACTATCATAAAGATCACCGCAGTGATGATAGGAGCTATAGACCCAAGGAAATCAGAGAGAGAAGAGGAGATGATCATCGTTATTAGCATCGCAGATATGAAAAGACTCATAGTGAAGCATTTTCTTCAGATTCGAATGCTTCAAGGACTTATAGTTCATCAAGCAGCGACTACTCAAGTAATTTTTACAATAAAGTAGGCCCATCAAGAAGTCCGAGAAGCCGAAGTAGACATGATCATCACCACCGACCGAGAGATTCTCGGGATGAACGTCGCTACAAAGATGACTATCATCGTAGATAACACTAAGAAAGGAAACAAATTAGCAGAAGAGATTAGCGAAGACAATAAGATAAACCTTATCGCTAGAGAAGAGATTCCTACCACAAATTGGAGCATGACTAAAGAAAATACAGAGATTACCGGGATGAAAGAAAGAGACTATAAGGACATGATAGAAGAAAAGACTACAGGGATGACTATGAGCTCTCAAGAAAATAAAAGCGACCAGAAAGGAGGTAAGAGTCGATCAAACGTGAAGAGTCCAAACTTGAAAGAAAATAAGAAAGACGTTCAGAAAAGCGGGACGATCGCAAGTAAAGTAAAGATTATCATGGTCGTGATTATCACTAGCCTAGCAGAGACAGAAGAATCGATAAGGAATACAAAGGAGGTTCAACATATGAATCAAAGGAGCGAAAATTTCATGATGATCGGTACAAAAAGGAGCGATTTGATGACAAACATGAAAAACATTCAAAAGACAGATATGGTGATGAGAAGCACTCTAAGGACAGATATGCTGATGACAAACATCATGATTACAGACGTGGTAGAGATGAGCCTGTTGCAAGAGATCGATATTATGGAAGGGATGGTCGTAAAAAGGAAATCAATTCTGGTTCATCTGAGCATTCTCCTCAATATTATAAAAGGGAGAGCAGTCGACATCAAAAATCTTCACATTATCAACCAAAACATTCATATAAAAAATAACCTTAGGGAGGCTATGAGCACCGAAGATGAGCTTTGATGTATATGCCCCAATCGGCGATTTATCTTAATTTATCTATTTTACAAGTGGAAATAGGAGTTGAAATCAGACAAAATGCATGCAAATATCTTGAACAGCATCATCAGTCAATAGTTCAAATCAAATGTGTGAAATTGTAGACAAATGGATATATTTTCATGCGGTTACAAGGTACTTTCTATTGAAATTTAGAAAATGAATATCTGCTGTAAATAAATTTTTCTTACTTCAACCCATTCAAAAATGAAAGGCTAAACTGTGAGAAAGAAAAGTAAACAGATAGCGATGAAAAATTATTGTTATCAATATCTTATATTATGCATGAAACATCTAGAGCTATTAATGATAATTTAACCCGGCATACCTGAAGCACTTCTGCTTGATTATCTTGATGTTCTTCCTCAAACTTGGATGCTTTAACTTGCCCATATCTTACAATCCTCTCAACATCATTATCATACAATATCATAAATCAGTTTTGGAGTCGATATGGCAAGGACATATGTGTAATCAGGCTCAATCTCAACCAGGCATCATCCTGATCAAGACTCATACTTTCTTTTAATGATCTTATTATTCTGATTTGTTTGTTCAGTAACTCTAAATAGTTGATATAGGATAATCCAGAGGTGCAAATCATACACTGTGGAGGACTGCTGCTTTTCTTCTGGCTACTTTTCTCTTTATGTGAGAGTTGAACTTCTCAAAGCTGATTGTCTAGTGGTTGTAGCCACCTACAGCATGGATGATGTCCAAGAGCTCAGCTTCAGAATATCCGTAGTTCAACTTGTCGTTGATTTCCTTCATGTCTTTGAAGTCGATTTCTCCCTTTCTCTCGTAGTCAATGAGATCAAATGTGTTTTTGCGGCCTTCTTCGGAGAAGGGGTTGCCCTGAATAAATGTTAAGTTACGATTTTGTTGGTGAGCTCCTTAACAAAGCCTTCGAAGTCAAGAGCATTGCCATTGCTTGATTACTGAATGTCCTCGAGCACTCTGATGGCAAGCTCGAATCTGGAATCAAGACCGAGAGTGGTAGCAGTCAGGAGAATGTCTCTGATATCTGTTCTCTTCTGGCGGGGGTCAGCATAAAGCGAGAAGACCTGGTAGATTTATGCGAGATGTCCAGGGGAGAAGATAGGATTATTTGCTCCGATGTCCTTAGCAAGAATAGCCTTAAGTTGCTGGTCTTGTGCCTCTTTTCTGGAGAGTGTCATGATATATCTTTATGATATAAAATCAATAAAATTATGATATTGTCACTGATCAAATACTGGTAAAAGTTTCCCTTCATTTTTAAGCCTTTCAAAAGCTTCATGGCTCATTGTTATCACCTGTCCTTTATCATTGAAAATATAAGTGTTGTTACATCTTCTCAAGCAGCCCATATCGTCAAGCCAACATTTCATATTTTATTGATTTGTGTCATCCAGCCACTGTTTAAATAGCTATTCCTATGAACTTTTTTGACAGTGATTTGGACTTCTGAAAGTGCTGAATTGAGAATGGAACGATTCTTTTATTGGAAAAGTCCCAGACTATTTCATAGTAACTGATGATTGCTGTACTGACATCAATCTATTTGCTTAAAAAGGAGAAAATTGTTGATAACTTCGATCATGTTCAAAACTTTACTGGAGTTATATTGGTGGAAGTACAGGTTTGTAAGGTTCTTTATGTTGATTTTTCTTGAAAGCTTGAGGATAATCTATTGACTTGTAGTATTTTTAGTTAACGATCTAGCTGAATGAAGAATCTGACTCATAGTCTAACAGTTGAATCAGTTATTTACTCTATTTATCACTGATGTTCAGAAGTGATTCAGACTATTTATTTGATAAGTTGATCTTAGGTTGACCATATTTCACTGTCAAATTGTTATAAAAATTATCCTGATTTGTTAATGCCTGATTTTGAGTGAGAGGTTATTTTTGGTTGAAATACAATTCTAAATTTTATTGTTTCAATCGACAGACTCTCAAATTTTAGTATACGCTTCTCATTGTATTCACAAACAAGTTGGTCTGCTCCTCAATGTTGATCGCTGTTTTAAGGCCTTAATTTAATTATTTAGCTATCAACTAATCTCGGAAGATGACTTCAGATAAAATAGATTGAAGTTGATCGATTCTTTAATTGTTTTTGATGAAGAGAGTATACAGCTTTTTAAATAATGCATACAGTTATTTGTTCTATTCAGGCTGTCTTTTTGGTCTATAACTAAAATTAACTGTCTAGCTGCTGAGTTCGAGAAGTTTATGGATGTGGACTGTTGACTCTGCTAATCTGATATCTGGGTTATCAAGTATAGGTTTGCTGGCAGGTGACAAGCAATGCCTATTATGTTTTCCTTCAATACTGTGTCTTTTGACTTATTTTTTAGAATTAGACC
>Ga0100380_10003956_pt1 | contig 15596 bp, 12 predicted proteins | sample CryGeymeta201504_FD_80417 | JGI IMG/M metagenome (GOLD analysis project Ga0100380, IMG submission 80417) | Groundwater microbial communities from Crystal Geyser aquifers in Utah, USA - Crystal Geyser metaG 2015-04 | ecosystem: Environmental > Aquatic > Deep subsurface > Groundwater | place... | reverse complement strand
TTTTTTACCGGAATTTGTGGAGGTTGTGAAACACCTTGTGATAGATTATAATTAGCATCTAAATTCATTAAGTCATCGCCTGTAACACTTGGAGCGTTTTTTGCAAATGCAGATCTGATATAAGAACTCATTGCAAGTTTCTCTTCAGGTAATAAATAACTGTAAGAAGCCATCCCGCTGCCAGGGATTCCTTCTTCTAATGTTTTATAAATATCATCTAATTTAGTACCATTTACCCAGCCGGTGGAATTTGTAAAATCTCTTGGTTTTGGATTTAAAGCAGCACCTGCAGTTCCATCACCTTTACCTGCATTTCCATGACAAGATGAACAAGTTTGTTCAAATAAATTTTGTCCTTTAGCAATAAATTCTTGAGAAGGATCAACCAGCGAAAATAAATCAATTGCAGGAATTACTTTTGCATTCTGCAATGTTAGATCAACTTCAGTAATTTCTGAATTCAAACGGGGTGGAACTATATGAGTTGTAATATCATTCAAGTTATTGACATATATAAGACCAATAATAATAATTACTACTAATAAATAAATATATATACCGGATAAAAATTTAATAGGATCAGATTTAAATAAATTAAAATTTTTATTATCAGAAGAATTCATATAATGCCTAAATATTATAAGTGAAAATCTAAACCGCGTTGAAGTTTAGGATCTTTCACAGGAATTAAGTTATACCTTTCAAACATTTTATTGAACATAAAAATTATTATTCCAACTGAAGCAGCTAAAAATGAAATATCCATCCAGCTAAAGGAATAGTGTAAACCATTGCCATGCATGCTTGGCATTATTAACCAATAAAGATCTATAAAATGCATTGCTAAAATCCAAATAGAAATAAACTTTAGTTTTTTAAGATTTGTTTTAGATGGATGCGATAATAAAGTAGCAAAAGGAACAATAAAATGACCGAATATTATAAATAATGAAACAAACTTCCATCCACCTTCCCATCTCTGCATAAACCAAAATGTTTCTTCTGGTAAATTTCCGTACCATATTAACATATATTGAGAAAAAGCTATATATCCCCAGAAACAAATAAACACAAACATTAGTGTTCCAAGACTGTAAAAATGATCTTTTGTAATTTTAGGATGGAAATAACCTTTTTCTTTTAATAATACAGAAATAAATGCTAAGGCAGCTAATGCTGAACAAGTAGCTCCTGCAAAAAGATAAACACCAAACATTGTCGAAAACCATTTAGTTTCAAGACTCATTATCCAATCAATAGATTGTAGAGTTAAACTTATTGCAAATAATGGAATAAATATTATAGATAATTTTATATTATTTTTTGTTAAAGCTTGATCTCCTGAATTATCCTGTTGACGACTATTCCTTATTATCAAATAATAAAACAATGACCAAATTAATAAGATCACAATTACTCTAACTGAAAAGAAAGGAGTATTCAAGAATACTGATTTAGCTTGGAGCATATGATCATTAGCAACAACATCAGTGTGGGACCATACAAATAAATATTGGATACTTAATAATAAGGGAATAACTAAAATTATAAGTAAAGGAATTGATGAAGCTAAAAACTCACTCATTCTCCTAAATGGAGTACTCCAAGTTGCACTTGCAGCATATTCAATTGCAACTAATAAAAGTGAACCAACAGCAATACTTAATAAAAACCAAAATGAAGTTAAGTAACTAAAAACTGCTCTGCTAGGATCAAATATGTAACCATATAAGCCTGTAACTGCACCTATAATAAATAAAATAAGTCCTATTTTACCAATTTTACTTGGCAGTACTTTTTTAATATATCCAGAATCATTATTGGCCATTAGTTGTTGACTCCTTTTTAATCTCAACTAAATCTGAATTCTTTGCATTCTTAGCTCTTTGTAAAACTCTAATGTAATCAACAATAGCCCACCTTTCGTGTCTTGTAATTTGTAGATCGTAAGCAGGCATTGCATTTTGCCCATTAGTAATAATATGATATAACATACCATCACTATATTTTATTATTTTATCTGAATGTAAAGTAGGACCATTTGGAAATTGCCCATTTAATCTACTATCCCCTTCTGCAAAATTACCGTGACAAGGACTACAAAAGGTTAAATATTTTTTCTTACCCATCTTTAACAGATCTTCTGTAGGAATTGTAGGATTTGATAAAACTTCAGTTGGATTTGCAATGCCTTTATATGGGTACGGAATAAATCCTTTTGCAACTGTTCCATCAACTGGTGTTCTCATACTTCTTCTGTCGCCAAAAAATAAACTTGTTTCCTGTGGAGTATATTTCTCTTGAAATTCCATCCAGTCAAATGGAGTTATGTACATTAATTTGTTCAATAATAAATATGTAGAACCTGAAGTACCGACAGCAACAAAAATTAAAAAGAGAACAAATTTTAGATTGAACATTGAAAATTTTTCTTGTTTAGGCAAATATATAAGATCAGTTGAAACAGCACCTAAAGATTTAAAAAGAGAAATTATTTTTTCTTTATCAAATTTTGGGTCTTCAGTTGTAATATAAATCCCATATTTATCAACTGAAACTGTTTTCATATAATCAGTATCATGAAGAGGATGATTATTAAAAGGTAACTTGAAGAAGACAGCAATTAATGCAATAAATGTGGATACTGCTCCTATTAAAACTGTTATTTCAAAAGTAATTGGTATAAATGCAGGTAAAGCAAAAAATGGTTTACCACCGATAAACAACTGATAGTTTTTAGCCAAAGTCCACCACATAAATAACAATATGAAAGAGCCTCCAAATAGACCACAAAACAAAGTTACAAATCCCACTTTTGAACTTGATAGTCCCATTGCTTTATCCATACCGTGTAATGGATATGGAGTATTTACATCAAATTTATTATAACCTTCATCTCTAACTTTTTCAGCTGCTTTAATTATTTTATTTGGTGTATCAAAAATAGCAGCTACTGAATGTAGATTATTACTTCTTGCCATTAGTGAGCTCCTCCATCGTGTGAAGGTTGAGCACCTTCAACAATACCTTTAATCTCCGACATAGCAATTACCGGCATTGTCCTTGTAAAAATTAGAACAAGTGTAAAAAATAATCCAAAACTTCCAATTAAAATTCCAAAGTCAATAACCGATGGAGTAAAATAGGTCCAGCTCGATGGTAAGAAATCTCTGTGAAGAGAAGAGACAATTATAACATATCTTTCAAACCACATACCGACATTTACTAATAACACTACAATAAACATTAATGGAATTGACCTTCTAACTTTCTTAAACCAGAAAAATTGTGGAAAAAATACATTACAACTAACCGTTGTCCAATAAGCCCAGGCATAATTTCCAAAAGCTCTGTTAACAGCAACATATTGTTCAGTCGGGACACCACTATACCAGGAAATAAAAGCTTCCATTAAATATGCATACCCAACCATTGAACCGGTAAGTAAAATAATCTTATTCATTTTTTCTAAATGATTAAGCGTTATTATGTTCTCCATATCAAAAACTTTTCTCATTACAACTAGTGCAGTTACAACCATAGCAAAACCGGAGAATATTGCACCGGCAACAAAGTAAGGTGGGAATATTGTTGAATGCCATCCAGGTAAAATTGCAGCTGCAAAGTCAAAACTAACTACAGTGTGAACAGACAAAACAAGAGGTGTTGCCAAACCGGCAAAAACCATATAAGCTTTTTCGTAATCTCTCCAATGTCTGTTGGAATGTCTCCAACCAAGGCTAAAGAAAGTATAAATTAGTTTTTTAATTCTATCTTTTGCTCTATCTCTTAAAATTGCAAAATCCGGTACTAAGCCTAAATACCAAAACAAAAGTGAAACTGTGAAATAAGTTGAAACTGCAAAAACATCCCAATCAAGTGGCGAAATAAAATTTGGCCAAAGATTCATAGAGTTTGGATAAGGTATTAAATATCCAGCCAGCCAAGGACGACCCGTATGTATAATCGGAAATAATCCTGCACAAATTACAGCAAAAATTGTCATTGCTTCAGCAAATCTTGCAATTGCATTTCTCCATCTTTGCCTCAAAAGATATAGTATAGCAGAAATTAATGTACCTGCGTGAGCAATACCTACCCAAAACACAAAGTTTGTAATCCCAAACCCCCAGGCAATAGTCTGATTATTTCCCCAGGCTCCAATACCAAAATAAAAAGTGTATCCAATGCATAAAAATCCAAGAAACATTAAACTTGAGGTAAATGCCAACGCTATAAAATATTTTCTTGATGGATTAGTATCCATCGGTTTTGAGATTAGATTATCTAACTCGACTAATTTTGGTTCTTTTGTAAATTGAACCATATCTTTGGAATAATCCAAACTCACGATTCCTCCGTATGAGTATTTCTTAGTTTAGCTATATATGTAACATTTGGTTTTGTATTAACTCCCTCTAAAGCATAATACCCTAGTTTATGATTTCTATATTTTGCAAATACTGAATCTTTAGCATTTATATCGCCAAATTTTATTGCATTTGTTGGACAAGATTCCTGACAAGCAGTTTTAACATTTGAGCCAATGATTCCTCTATTCTCTCTAATTGCTGAAGCTTTCTCTTCCATAATTCTTTGTATACAGAAAGTACATTTCTCCATTACTCCACGAGACCTTACAGAAACTTCAGGATTATAAACTAGGTCAAAGACTTCTTCCTTCTGATATCCATCTTTAAAATGGTCTCTGAAATCAAAATAATTAAACCTTCTAACTTTATAAGGACAGTTGTTTGCGCAATAACGAGTACCGACACATCTATTATATACCATTTGGTTTAAGCCATCGCTAGTGTGTGTAGTTGCAGCTACCGGACAAACATTTTCGCAAGGTGCATCATCGCACTGCTGACAAAGCATTGGTTGTGAACTTACTATAGGTTCATCATAAGAACCAGAATAGTATTTATCAATTCTTAACCATTGCATCCTTCTGTCTTTTTCCATTTGCTCCTTACCAACAATAGGAACATTATTTTCTGCATTGCAGGCAACAATACATTCACTACAACCAATACATTTGTTAAGATCTATTGCCATACCCCATTTAACACCATTATAAAGTTCTTTTTGTTCGGGATAAATCTCGGGTGATTTATGATTCCCTTTTCCTTTTTCTTCTTTTAAGAAATAAGGATATTTTTTATATTCATTTACAGTTCCTTCAACTAATATTCCTCTTTGGGCAAAAATATTTTCTGAGGGAGTTTTTTCAAATAGATGGGCTTCTTGATCTGTAACTATAGTATATGTCCCGTTGGCTTTTGAAACTTTTGCATCTGTAAAAATCCAGGGAGTGAATTTCGGTTGATTACTCATTAACCCACTAATGCTAAAACCGGTTCCTTCTCCAACTTTACCTATAGTAGTTCTTCCGTAACCTGAATCAATTGTTATTGTATTATTTGTAGCACCGGGTTGAATAAAAATTGGATATTCTTTTTTCCCGTTTCCGGTATCAATACTAATTTTGTCATTATTTTTAACAGATAAATTTTTTGCTGTTTCTATTGAAATGGATGCATAATTGTCCCAAACTGATTGTATCATTGGATTAGGTAATTCCTGAAGCCATCCGTTATTGGCTTGTCTGCCATCACCTAAGACATAACTTTCTTTAACAATCACTGTATATCCATCAGATTTTTTTGGTGAAGTAGATAAAGAATTTAATAATTTTTTATCAAAACTAAATTTGGCCTTTTCCTTTTCGTTGGTTGTAACAACACCATCATTGAGCGCACCGTACCAAAATCTTGTGAATTCTATTTTAGAATTTAAACTTGGATAAATATTTGTCTTCCAATTATCCATTAAATATGAATGGTACATTTTTTCTGTATAGTTCTCATTTTCCACTTTTATCCAATTTAATAATACAGCTTCTTTTTGTCTTGTATTAAATAAAGGAGATATAACAGGTTGTTGAAGTGAATAAAATCCTGTTCTTGTTTTTGCATCACCCCAAGATTCTAACTGATGATTGATTGCAAAAACCAAATTGCTTTTTACAGATGTTTCATTGGCACTTTCTGTTAAAGTAACAACAGTTCCAACTTTTTTTAGTGCATTTTTATAGCCCATATTTTCCGGTAAATGATAAACAGGATTAGAATCAAAATGAATAACTGCAAAAATATTTCCGCTATTCATTTCACTTACTAATTTATTAAAATCGTCAAGCGAATTTAATTCAGAATTGGATATAAAAGATTCAGAACTATTATATAAATTATTATTACCAAGAACTTCATTTAATAAATTAACAGCAATTTGTGTTTCTTCAGCTAAACTTCTCCCTGCAAAGACTATTGACTTACCCTTATAAGTAATTAAATCATTAATTAAATGTTTTAAAAGATCTTCTTTAATGTTATTATTTTTTGCAAAAGTTTTTAATGAAAAGTTAGAAACTGAAATAGGCAGTTCTAGGTTATCTCTTCTATTTAATTCATTAAGTAAACTCATTACAAATTCATATTGCAATTCCGGTTTTACTTTTAATCTATAGTCTGCATTTATTCCGGTTAATGACATATTAGCTTCAGCAACATAAAGCCTACTAAAGTTCTTTATATTTTCAACATCTCTTCCTTCTGCAAAAAGGCGTGCATTTTCAATTTTATTTCCATCATTACCTAAAAAGTCAGCTTCTAAAGAAACAATAACTTTAGCTTCATTCCATTTAATTATTGGATAGAAATCCGTTCCGTAGCATTTTTTCCAAGCTTTATTTCTTATGCTATCATTAAATAATTCATAGGTATAAATTTTAGTAGTAGGATATTTCTTTTTAAAATCATCTAATAATTTTTTAGTAGTAGGTGAATTTATTTGATGTGTAATAACTGCAATTTGACCTTGAGCAGATTCTAATACTTTAAAAAATTCTTTATTAGCTGAATCCCAGGTAGTCTTTATGAATTTCCCTTCTTTAGTTTTTCTTAAAGGATTTTGTAATCTGTCAGGATCATAAAGATCTAAAATGCTTGCCTGTCCCCTAGCACAAATTTTCCCTTTGCTTACCGTATGCTCAGGGTTACCATCAATTTTTATTGGTCTTCCCTCTCTGGTTCTTACTAATATTCCGCAAGAATTAGAACAAAGATTGCAAGTAGAAGCATAAAAAGTAGGATTGCCTAATGAAATTTCTTCAGGCATTTTGTTGTAAGGCATTATCTCGCCTTTATCACGATAGTCTGCACAACCAACGCCGGCTAAAGCAGCAGATGCTCCAACCAATGCTAAAAATTTTCTACGGGATAAACCGCTATTATCATTATCTGAGATTTTCTTTTCTTCATTTCTTTTAGCTTTATCAAATTCAGGATCTTTTTGAATTGAAAAGAATCCCTGCCAATAATTAGGATCTCTTTCTAATTCCATATTTTTATTGTCAATATTTTCAACCATTATTAACGCCTGTTTTATTTCTACTAACAGCAAGAGGATTTATCTTTACTCTTGAATTCTTAACAACATTTGTTTTATTAATTTTTGTTTTTTTAGAAGAGAACATGTTAAATAGAATGCTCTTAGTTGTCAAAAATCCTATTACACCTAATCCTAATGAATAGAAAAATTTTTTTCTTTCAATTTTTTTAATATTATCTGATTTTTTTTCAGTATTCATATTCATTCCGATTTATCTATGACATGTCCAACAGTTTTCAGGTCCATTCTTTAAGTTTTTTACATAAGGTACATTATTATGTGCATCTCTGTGGCAATCCAAGCAACTACTCATAGTAAATGATTTCATTTGTCCAACTTTGTCCATATTTCTTATATCACCATGACAACTGATACAATCAATTCCCTGACTTACATGAACACTGTGATTAAAATATACAAAATCCGGTACTCGGTGAATTCTCTTCCAAGGGATAGCAATTCCATCATCATAATATTTTTTTAATTTAATAATCTCAGGTTTATCAGCACGAGCAATCGTGTGACAATTCATACAAGTTGATACTGCTGGAACCATTGCATGTCTGGTCTTTTCAACACCAATATGACAATATTGACAGTCAATATTCATCTGGCCTGCATGTAATTTATGAGAATAATTGATTGGTTGATTAGGAGTATATCCTAGACCGTCTCTTTCAGCTCTTGATACATAATAGGTAACGGCAAAAGCAGCTACTAGAACAAATAATGTAATTGGCAATCTAACTCTTAGTACATAATCAAGAAATGATTTTTTCATTCTTTCCCTTTTACTTGAACATAACTATGTAATAACTTTGTGATAAACTTATTTTTTGGGTAAATATTAAGGCTTAAAATATGCAATAGTATTAATTATCTTCTCAATCAATCGTACATTAAAATGGTTAATATATTGCTGCTCATTGTTATAAAATTAAAGGTCTAAGTTATAAAATTTTATTAATAAAACAAATAGATTTTATTAAGTTTTTATAAATTTCCACCAATCTATTAGATTCCTTTTTGTTCGTTAATGAAACTTACAGTGTGCTTAACTTTTAAATTCAAATTGTTTTTTTTGACTCCATATCTTAATTGCATAATACATCCTGGATTACCGGTTATTACTACATCAGCATTTGTCTTAATTATGTTTTGCATTTTTTGATCTAAAAATATCTGAGAATCATTTTGTCTTAAAATGTTATAAATACCTGCACTCCCGCAGCAAAATGTGGAATTATGCATTTCTCTAAAATTCTTATCACAAATATCATTAATTATTTGCCTTGGTTGCTCAAAAATACCCTGTCCATGTACAAGATGGCAAGCATCGTGATAAGTAACAGAATCATTAAACTTTCCACTATTAAATTTGATGTCATTATCATAAATAAATTCTGAAATATCTCTAATTTTTGATGAAAATATTTCAGCACTTTTTAAATAATCTTTATCGTCTTTTAATAATTCATAATACTCTTTCATAAAAGTACCGCAACCCGCAGAATTTGCGATCAAATACTCATATTCATAATTTCTAAATAGATCGATATTATTTTTAGCCAGTTCTTTTGCTTTTTTTAATTCACCATTATGGGCGTGCAAGGCTCCACAGCAATATTGGTTTTTGGGCGTTGTTATTTTACAAGATGATTTTTTAAGTACTTCAATAGTATCAAGATTTATTTCAGCAAATCCAACATTCATAATACAACCAACATGAAAAGTTACATTATGTATATGTTTACTTATTGGTAAAGTAATTTCATCAATTATTTCATCACTTGAAATTTTAGAGATTTGCGGAGTTAGTTCATCTATCAAAAATAGTTTTGATGAAATATTTTTTAAGATATTAGAGCTATGCAGCATTTTTCTAAACCAACTTTGCTGATAAGTACGAAGGATTCTTGAATATAATTTTAAGTTAGATGGATTAGCCAAAATTTTATTTAAGAAAAATTTAATAAGAATCTTTTTAAGATTTACCTTTTTATCTTTGCTTAATAAATATTTTGTCTCATTATGCAAAACATCATATTTTACTCCTGCAGGACAAGCAGTTTCACAAGCCCGGCATCCAAGACAAAAATCCATCTCATCTTCAAAAATATTTCCAAGTTTATTTTTATCATCTGCATATTCTTTTATTAATCTTAATCGACCTCTAGGGGAAGATCTTTCTAAATTTGTGGTGACATAAGTGGGACAAACAGACAAACATAAACCACAATGAATACATTGAGAAAGTAAATCATCATTGATTAAACTTGATAGATTTTCTCTTCTTTTATCCATTAAATGGTTTGATCTGTTTATTATTAAATGGAAGATTACCTTCACATCTGGGAGAAGTTGTAAATATCTTGCCAGGATTTAGAATATTATTTTCATCGATAACTGATTTTATTTTTTTCATCATTTCAACTCCAGGAATACCTGCTACATTCTCTAAAAATTCTTTTTTAGAAAGACCGGTGCCGTGTTCACCTGTAATTGTACCACCCAATTTTATAGTTTCATTAAAAATAAAATCAAATGCTTTGTGAGCTCTTTCAATTTCGTTTTTATTTCTTTCATCTGTTAAACAAGTTGGATGAAGATTGCCATCACCTGCGTGGCCAAAAATACCAAAAAGTACTTTGTTATCCTTACCTGCTTTGTTTACTAATTCAATCAGCATTGGAAATTCAGCACGAGGAACAGTAGCATCTTCTAATATAGTTGTTGGTTTTACTCTTGCCAATGCACTAAAAGCACTTCGTCTTGCTGCTTTTAACTTGGATGATTCTAATAATGTTTTGGCTTTTTTAACAGAATAAGCATTGTTATTATTTAAAATCATTTCTAGATTATTAGTATCTTCTTTTACTTCCTCTTCTCTTCCATCAAATTCAAATAGTAGAACTGCTTCAGCAGCTTTTGGTAATCCAAGTTTAGCATAATCTTCAATACATTTTAATGTAGTATTATCAATATATTCCATCATTGCCGGAGTTAGATTACAATTAAAAATATCAGAGATAGTTTTTGAACAATCTTTCATTGATTCAAAGAAAGCAATTATTGTCGAAAATGATTTTGGTTTATGAATTAATTTTAATGTAGCCTTAGTAATTACACCAAGCGTTCCCTCACTGCCAACTATAAAATCTTTTAAATTATATCCTGCTGCATCTTTTACATTTTTGCCACCGGTTTTTAATATTTCTCCATTGGGAAGAACCATTTCAACACCCATCACATAATTTTTTGTGACACCATATTTCAATCCTCTCAATCCACCAGCATTATTTGAAATATTGCCACCAATAGTACAAACACTAGCACTCCCAGGATCAGGAGGATAAAACAGATTTAATTTTTCAACTTCGTTTTGAAGATTTTGAGTAATTACACCAGGTTCAACAGTTACAGTTAAATTAGAGTGATCAATTTCTAAAATATTATTCCATTTTGTCATAACTAATGCAATACTATTTTCTACAGGAATAGAACCACCGCTTAATCCAGTTCCAGCACCTCTAGGAACAATATTAAATTTTTCTGTATTAGCTAATTTTATTATGTTTGAAATTTGCAGAGTATTTTCAGGAAATATTACTGCTTCGGGTAGCTCATTAAATACTGGGGTTGCATCATAGGAATAGGTAAGTTTATCTTCATTGGAATCAAAGAAATTATTTTGTCCTACAATTTCTTTTAACTTAGATTTTATTTTTTTATCCATAAAATGGAAATAATGATATTAGTTTTTTTTACATTCTATTTATTATGTAAAAGTTTATTATATAAATCATTATTTTTTGTCAGTTCAAAAGCAAATTGAAATTGATTATCATTCTTCAAAAGTTCTTCATTTCTAGCTTCAGTACCTAAATATCTTGAAGCTAATTCACTTTTTAGCTGAGCTAATATATCAATCTTATTATTATCAATTTCTGATTTTTGTATTTCTTCAATCTCTGTTTTCAAGTTATTTAATTTAGAAATTACATTTTTATAACCAGCCATTTTTTTAAAGCTTGCAGTTAAATCATTTAGTTCATTCAGGTTTTTTGATTTAAAAGTAAATTTTTGTTCAACAAGATAATTCTTGAATTCAATTAATAGTTGGTCATCATTTAATTTATTGAAATTTAAATTTTTATTTGAATAATAATATTTGTCAGCAAAAGTAAAGAAAAATCCTTTAGCTAAAATATCTCTGGTTACTTCAGATATTTCATCAAATTCTACAGTTGTATCTGGATTTATTCCGCCACCGCTATACACAGTTCTGTTATTATCTGTTTTATAAGATGACTTAATAATTGAGTCAGGAACAGCAATAACTTTATTATCTTTAGTATAGTCAATTCTTTGAATACTCCTTCCACTTGGAGTATAATATTTAGCTGTTGTTATTTTAACAGAAGTATTGTAACTAAGAGGTATAATTGTTTGCACCAACCCCTTGCCAAATGATTTGGTACCGACAATCACTGCCTTATCGTGGTCTTGTAAAGCTCCGGTAACAATTTCTGATGCTGATGCACTATTGCCATTAATTAGAACTACTATTTTAGCATTTTCAATTAAAGGATCGTGTAAAGAATAATATTTTTTTTCATCAGTTTTTTCTCTTGCTAAAGTGGAAACAATCAAATTACCTTTTGGAAGTAAGTCATCACTTAAATTAACAGCTACATCCAATAATCCTCCAGGGTTATTTCTTAAGTCCAACAAGATGGATTTTATTTTTTTTGTTTTTTGTAATTTTTTTAAAGCAGTTCTAATTTCATCAGAAGCTGAACGGCTAAAATTATTGAGTTTTAGATAAACATTATTCGAGTTTAAAGGATAGAAACCGGCATATAATAAACTTTTTACAATTACCTCTTCCCTTACAATGTTAAAACTTAGAGTATCTTTTTCTTCGTTACGCAGTATTTTTATATTTACGGTTGTACCAGGTTTACCTTTAACAAGAGAAGACATTTGATCAATATTATCCGGAGTAATACTAATATTTGCGGCTTCTATTAAAACATCACCAACTCTTATTCCCTGTCTTTGTGATGAATAACCATCAAACACATCTGTAATTGTAACTTTGTCACCTCTCAGACCAATAGAAACACCAATACCGCCATATTTACCGGTTGTTAAAAGATCATAATCTTCTTTTTTATTTTCATCTAAAAATGTTGTGTACGGGTCTAAAGAATTTAGCATCCCATATATTCCGGCTCGCATAAATAAGGCAGGGTCAATATCTTCAACATAATTAAAGGAAACTTCTTTATAAACTCTACTAAACAGATCAATATTTTTAGATATTTCAAAATATTTATCTGTTACAAAAGCAAAACCACTAACAAATACAAGAAGTAACACAGATGATATTACTATTTTAATTTTTTTAATTTTCATGGGATCAGATTTTCCTCCATTTTTTTTACTTCATTAAATATTATTTCACTAATATTTATTTTATCTAGTTCCCCATTAATAATTTTAAATCTTTTTTCTTCATTTGCCATTTTGAGATATCCGTTTCTGACATTGTTAAAAAATTCTTCATCTAAAATTTCAAGTCTGTCTAATTGTTCCCTTTCTTTAAGTAATTTTCTTCCTTCTGCAATATTTATAGAAATATCAATTATAAAAGTTAAATCCGGTATAGTTCCGTCAATTGCAAGATTATTTATTTTTTTAACAGTATCCAGATCAACTCCTCTTCCATATCCTTGATATGCAGTTGTAGAATCATGAAACCTATCCGAAAGTACATAAAAACCTTCATTAAGCAAAGGTTGAATTCTTTCCCTTACAAGTTGTGCTCTACTTGCAGAAAAAAGAAAAATTTCTGCTTCATTAAACATTTCACCATTTTTTTTTGAAAGTAAGAGCTCACGGATTTTTTCTGAAATGAGAGTTCCACCGGGTTCTCTTATAATTTTTACTTTTTTATTTTGTTTTTTTAGATGATTTTTTAATAACTCAATTTGTGTCGATTTTCCGCAGAAATCTATACCCTCAAATGTTATAAACATTAAAAATTGTTCCTGTATCTGTTATTAATATTTTTTAATTACAAACTGTATCCTTTCAGGCTGGGTAAATAATAAAGTTGTATTATCAGGTAACAAAATATTAGGTATAATACTGCCTAATGTATCATTTACTATTTCTTTATAATCTACTGTAGCTATAAATTGAGATCTATCTAATTTACCAAGCACATCAATTCCACCTCTTACACTAATAGTAATTATATTTGGGAGCAGAACTAATTCTCTATTTGAAGGAACATTCAGTACAGCAACATTCAGATCTTTAATACTCTTTTCTACAATTTTTTGAACATCTAAATTAATTATAGTTCTATTTACAGAATAACTAACTCCTTCAATGTCAATCAGACTAGCTTCAATTTGAGTGACCTTATCTAATGATGAAAGTACAATATCTTTAGTAGGAATTGAATTTAAAGTATTCATTACACTTTTTGGACCAATAACTTCTACAGAATCAACTAACAATTTAATGCTTGTAGCTAATCCATATCCTGACTTAAAATCTAATTTTAATTGAGGGATTATCTCTAATTTTTTTGTAATTGTCTTTTCTAAATTAATATTAATAGTTTTTGGTTGAATATTAAGTATTTCAACATCTGATGAGAGCCAAGGATTTTCACCCATATAAGTTGCAAGATTAAGTGCTTTATAACCACTCCCACTTCCAACGGATACTCTATAATATGAGCGGGAGCCAATATTAAACCCAAATAGTTTCCATCCTTTGCCCTTTAATTTTACAGAAATTTCTTTTGGTATTTCAACACCGGAAGCATATCCTGCAGGAAAATCTACTAAGGTTAAGGGGAAATTATAGGTTATGTAATAATCGTTTGAAAGAGTAATTGATACCCAAAGTACAATAGAAAAAAGTATTGATAAAATTACTATGTGGATGTTCTTTCTCATTACGCAAATATATGTAATAATTATGAATTTTGTCTATCAGTCCTATATAATAAAAGTTTTGAAAGATTATATTTTAAATATTTCTCTTGCAAAAGAATTAATAAAGAACAAAAAAATGACCGTAACCGGTTTGTTAGCTTTTTTGTGCGAATGAAGGGATGCTAAAAATTATTAACAATATTTGGATTAAATATTTTTTCATAAATTCCTCAAAATAATTTGATATAAACGATCTTACTATAGAAACGATTCTTAAAATAGAAAAAGTAAAGATTAATATTTCATTTATTTATTACAGGCGGTTATTTTTGTTTTTGTGTGGTAATATCAATTAAAAAATGTATTTTATCTTTATTAAGAATTTATTTCTAAATTGAATATTTATTATAATATGTAAAAAAGGATGAAATGAAAATTTTAATAATTGGTTCAACAGGTGGAACTGGTCAACAACTTGTAAAGCAGGCATTAGAAAAAAATAATATAGTAACTGCTTTTGCACGCAAACCTTCCAAATTAAAAATTGAACATTACAATTTAAAAATATTAAAGGGTGATGTATTTGATATTGATTCTTTAGCAGAAGCAATTAATGAACAAGATGTTGTAATTTCTTCTTTGGGACACAAACGATTTTTGTTACCAAATAAAATATTATCTCAAGGAACAAAAAATATTATTGATGTTATGGGAAAAAATAATGTAAAAAGATTTATTTGTATCTCCTCACTTGGTATTGGTGACAGTATTGGGAGAATGGGATTATATTATACTTTGTTTGTAATTCCAGTAATATTACACTTTTACTTTTGGGATAAAGGTAAACAAGAAAAAATAATAAGAAAAAGCAATCTTGATTGGACAATTGTAAGACCCGGAGCTTTAAATAACAGAAAAGCAAAAGGAAATTATAAACATGGGAAAAACATTGGTAATTTTATTTGGACTGTCAGTATTTCCCGCTCTGATGTTGCAAATTTTATTTTAGATCAATTAACGGATAAAACATATATAAATGACACTCCAGGCATTTGCTGGTAAAATATTTTTTGCCGAAGGCCGCTATATAAAATGTTTTTATAAAACATTTTATATAGCGGGGTTAACCCCTGGCAATTTGTAAGAAAAACATATTACTCAAATAACGAATTCCGAGATTTT
>Ga0100380_10003953_pt1 | contig 15605 bp, 6 predicted proteins | sample CryGeymeta201504_FD_80417 | JGI IMG/M metagenome (GOLD analysis project Ga0100380, IMG submission 80417) | Groundwater microbial communities from Crystal Geyser aquifers in Utah, USA - Crystal Geyser metaG 2015-04 | ecosystem: Environmental > Aquatic > Deep subsurface > Groundwater | place: USA... | reverse complement strand
TGTTTAGTTATGTTTATATTAGTTAACTTGTTGTTGTTAATGGTGTTGTCGAGGTTCTATATTACCACTTGTAGTAGTAGTACAGCCAATTCCTTTTTCACTCGATTTTTTCTAGAATTGTGAAGATTACCATAATAGTTAAGACAAAAATCTTTTTTTCCTTTTTATGTAGCTACGTAGCTGGCAGCTGGCAGCTGACTACAGCAGTCACACCACGCACACATCCCTACCCGCTGCAACTACAAGTGATAGTAGTAAAAGTCCGAAAGGACCACGAGCACAAATCGACTTTGACTCAATCAGTTAGCGCAACCTGGTCGGCTGGAGACACTTCAATATGAAGACGAAACGTCGCTCAATAGTTGACCGCCATGAAACACGAGAAGATCTTTCTGATCTGGTTAGATGCGTCGAAGGGCACTTTCTCTCCAGACAAGTTGACTTTGTTCGAGAAAACCTTGCGCAATGAAGAAGTGAGAGCCATCTTTAATATTACTCGTAAGATCAACTTTAGTTTATAAGGTTGGTGAACAAAACTCTAAATGTGCTTCCGGATTTTCTACCGGCAATAGGTAGGTTCAGCTGCAGGATTTTTACGACGAGGAGTCGTCGTCGTTGTCACTATCATTAAAGTCCAAGTCTAGAGAATCACTTCCTTCAATGTCTCCATCGACAACATCATCATTTTCGGCGTCATCACCTTCGTCATCCCAATCTTCGTCGGCGTCTTCATCTGATTCGATGGCAGCCTCAAATTCCTCGTCTGCCGAGGCTTGTTTGTCGCCGTCTTCCCTATCTTCGCCAGCTGGTTCATCTGATTGGCCGGCAGCAGCGGAATCATCGCCCGCTCGGGCTTGCTCTTCGGGATCCTCATCAGGTTTCTCCTCGTCTCCTTCGTCATCCCAATCTTCGTCGGCGTCTTCATCTGACTCGCCGGCAGCCTCAAATTCCTTGTCTGCCGAGGTTTGTTTGTCGCCGTCTTCCCTATCATCGCCAGCTTGTTCATCTGATTGGTCGACAGCGCCGGAATCATCGCCCGCTCGGGCTTCCTCTTCGGGGTCCTGGACAGGTTTTTCCTCATCTCCTGCTGGTTCGTCCTCTTCGTCGTTTACTCCTTCAGCAGAGCCTTCCTCAACATGATCCGGAGTATCACCATTTGGGTCGGGATGGTCTTCTGGTGGATCAGCAGCAGCCTCGCTTCCTTCCTTTTCACTCACTTCCCTTTCGTTGTCGCCTGAAAAATTATCGCTTGTCTCAGCTTCTTGCGAAGGAGCTAGATCTGGTTCTAGTTCTGGTTCCGGTTCGGCTTCTTCCCATTGTTCCGCTTCCTCCTCTAATAGCAGGGCTTCACTGGAGGCTTCTTCGATAGGCTCGAGTTCATCTTGTTGTACAGGCGCGACATCGTCATTCCAGTCTTCGTCGACGAGATCGTCCTCTTTCGGCGTGGAATCTTCAGGTCCAGGCTCATCTGCGAACTCTTCTTCTGTAATTTCGACTGGCTCCATGACGGTTGGTGGTGCCTCACTGACACGTTCTTCGCTTACAATATCATTTTCACCCGCAACGCTGCTTTCTTCAAAAATTTCGTTATTCTTGTTGCTATTTGAGTCGGTGCCATCCCCTTCGTTGTCGCCATCGTTACCTTTTTCAAGATCATCGTCTGCGTCAACTTCATCCTTGTCGTCAACGCCCTTGTCATCAACCTCGTCATCGTCTGTGACCTTATTCCTCTGCATCCAATAGTAAATAATACCAGTACATCCGCACAATACAGCAACAGCCACCACAACGCCAATGATTATGGGTAACATATTGCCGTCCCCGTCACCATCCTTTTCTTCTGGTGCCTGCGTTGCCTCGACGCTTGGAGCGACCGTTTCAATGCTCGGAACGGTGGGTGATGGCGTGGACACTGGTGGCTGAGTTGGCGCAGGCGGTGGTTCTGTGGACCCTTCGACAATCAAACTCGAGTTTGGATCGATGTTTGTAATGCTCTCCTGAAGCTCACCGTCGTCAATTGCCTCTCGAGTAGCATTAGAGAATCTCTCCAAAACTTCTTCTGGATCCTCGCCTTCTTCAACTACAACACTGTATAGAATTGATATCTTCTGGCACGCCTCAGCAGTAGGCAGATTAGTGCCGTTGGAACCGCCGTTGGCAGGCGCACCGGTGCTATTTGATCCAGTCGGAAGAGCCCCGCCGGATGTACCTCCTTCGTTCGAAACATCACCCGCGGACGATTCATTGTTTACAGGGAGAGGCTCACTAGACGGAACTTCATCTGTTACGCTACCGTCGAATGCAGGCTGTCCTGTTGTGGTGTCATTCACGGCATCCGCATCACCATTGGCACTCGTAGCGTCGTTAGTTGTCGTGATATTTAATTCTTGGAGCAGTCGAGTTCCAGTAGATTCTGGACAATCAGCCGGATCAACACCAAAAATCTCAAAGCTATCATCATCTACAGATTCCAGTCGCCGTCTTAAAAGAGAGCGTCTTCCACCGGCCTCAAATTTGGATGCCAGCACGGTAACGACATCTCTGAAGGCTTCAGTCAACACGCCGAGATCATTCTCTGTAAGATTTTGAGAACGTACAATGACTCCAGCTGTGATTGTAACGTTGGCAGATCCCTCAAGAGGTCCCTCTGTTGTAGGCGCCTGAGTGATGCTCGGTAGTTGTGTGGTGTTGATTTCCGTGGGGGCTTCCGTTTCATTCACTGCTGTCGGGGCTTCCGTGTTATTCAATGCTGTCGGGGCTTCCGTGATATCGTCTTCCTCGGGGAATTCCGTGGGAACTCCAGTAGAATTGGGCGATTCCGTAGCACTGACTTCTGATGGAACCCCCGTAGCACTAGGTGATTCTGTACCGCTGACTTCGGATGGAGCCCCAGTAGCGTTGGAAGATTCTGTGTTGTTTTCGTCCCCGGGTAAACCATTAGGGTCCGACGGTCCAGTTGCGTTTGGAGGTCCATCAGTTGTACCCAAAAAAAGTGGACCATCCTCAAGGAGATCACCTGGAAGTTCTTCCGTCGCGTTTACTGAATCAATAGGATTCTGAGAGACAGGAATGTCATCGGTATTGTCGTTTTGAAAAAGAGGAGATTCTACTGTAGTATTCACACTGGGTTCATCAGAAATCGGGATCACTTCGCCTTCGCTAGAACTTTGCTTAACTTCGGCTCTAATCTTGACCTCCAGCTTTTCCGGATCACCCAGACACCACTCATCCTTTTCAATAGCATATGCTTTCAATGCTTCAGTTACGAAGGGCTCCATCTGCTTCAACTTTTCTGAGGAAACACTTTCACAAGCCACAGGTGCAGCATTTACATCGAAGCAACCCCATCGACATTGCTGGTGCGTGTCTGTAGGGCATGTTTCAGAATCAAGCCTCTGGGAACAAGAGAGACTTTGTTGCAATCGACGCACAAACAGTCCGGCCTCTTGCTCATTATCCCAGAACGTATCCGTACTGTAGTCCACATTAATTGGAACTGAATTGTTGCTGACAGCTCGAACTATTACTTCCACAATTTCATCCTCTGCTGTGAACGTGCCACATGCGGCAAGCTCCTCTTCATAAAATGCAATATGAATATCAAAGTTCATTTGTGTCACACACTCTTCCCCTAGAGGTGGATCTTCCCCGTTGACAGGCGGGGAGTCTCTTTCACCCCCTTCAACTGTAGGTGGTTCGTCTGACAAGTCGCCCTCAAACGCATCCTCTGGTGTCTCTGAAATAGGGCCTTCGGCGTCGCTTTCCAGTGGCTCCTCTCCTTCACCAAGAGGTGGATCCTCGAGCGGAGAAATGTCGCCTTCTTCATCAACAAATGGCTCTCCTAAAGGTGGATCCTCGAACGCGGGAATGTCACTTTCTTCATCAGCAGGTGGTTCTCCCAGAGGTGGTTCTCCCAGAGGCGGATCTCCCAGAGGCGGATCTCCTAGAGGCGGATTCTCGAGCGGGGGCATGTCTTCTTCTTCATCAACAGCCGGTTCCTGGCGAAGTGACTCCGCCAAAAAACCAGTGGCAGAGTTATCCGCCACCACTACAGACATGATGGATGCCAATGTATCCATAGTCTTGGTACAGACGACTTGTAGACTTGAGGCTTGTTCTTCAGACAATTCTTCCTGGGGCCGAACACCATAAATATTAATCTCTCCTCCCGCAGATAAGGACGACCACAAGTCGGCTAAGCTAGGAGGTAGAGATGTAAAGGCTGGTTCGCTGTAGATGTCGTTGACGTAACGATTGACGAGCATCAGATACTCTTCTTCTTTCAGAACGCTGTCGGGATGACCTTTCTCAGACAACATGATATTGCGGGTGCAATGCTGCAAGGTGTTAAAGATGTTCTGTGCCGACGCACGACCGATAATCAAAAGCGCTAACAACAAACGTAATGCTATCATTGTGCTGCTGTATTCTTTTTTGTGGACGATAGTTGTAGAGGCAGTGGGGAATTTTTTCGCACGAATTAGTTTCTGATCTGTGGTATTACTTTCTTGCCTTTTCTCACTCTAACTTGTATTGTGCGGCAAGATTAGTCAGACTAGTTTTCTGTATCCAGGTAGTCTAGCTCTATTGCTTAGTACTTGCTTGTTAATGTGTAGTATTAGACTATGCTGGTTGTAATGATGTAGTCATGGAATGTTCTAATATCGTTCCAGTATGGTAGACTACTAGGTCTCAACTACTAGTACCAGGTGCTAGCTAGCTAGTAGTTACCTGGTATTCCAGAAAGTTTTGATCAGGCTTTGATCCCGACTACCACCACATAGTTACTACGTACATCAAAAAGACATTAGAGAATGGTCATCTGCGTTAATTAAAATAAAATTTTGTATCGATTGCCTAATTTGGCATTTAACGTAAGGCACATCCCGGGCATCGAATTCTGCATTCTTGAACCCAGCAACCTCTCCAGAAGCTACATACAGTAGTCTAGCATTACAGGGCAGCAGGAGGGACTTTACTACTACTAGCTAGTACTCCGTACTACTACTAGTAGTACTCAGTAAAAGTATCTACCAGGTACCTCCATGAACGTAACCCATGGTTTGAAAAGCGCACACTCCACATGGTCAGATCTTTATGTCTCGTTTAGCGTCCATACGAGTAGAACGTCTATACTCGCCAGGCAACTGAGCAAGATCATTATTTCTAATTTTCGTCTGAAACTATTTTTTGTAGGGGGGTACAATGTAAAATGCAAAAAATACTTTAACACGTAAAGTGCGTCAAATAGGGGCCAGCTTCTGACTCACGCTTCTTCAGTTTCGGACCGCGATTGGGTGATTTCCTCTCCATCCCTCAGAAAAAGTGTGATGCGCTTCGTGGTTTCAATTTTCTTGTCGGTCGTCGTTCTTCGAGAAATGTTTTCGACATACTTTGCTACGGGATTCGAAGGGAGAATCATCCAGGTTTCGACCCAGTCGGGGAGTTCCAATCCCGGGAATAATTCAGGATCTGTCTTGGAAAGAGCTTGAGTGAGTGGTGGCATTTGTAAAGTGGTGTTCGTGGGTACTTCCGCTGTTGAAGGAATCAAATTCGAGGAAGGTAAACGAGTAAATGGTTCTTCCTGGGTATCCATGTCTACGTCGGGTTTCGAATCCGGGGCAGTCTCGCTAGTTGGGACTTTCTGGCTCTCACATGCTTCTTCTGTGGTCCTTTCACTAGGTTCTTCTGGAGGAATTTCACGGGTCCTGTCCAGAGCGGCATCTGCTTCAGTTGCAGCTGGAGCGGGTGCTGCCGCTTCGTTCTTGTCCTTTGATACAGAAGAGTTTCCGGTATTTTCGAATGAGAGAGCGCCTTCTTCTTCTTCTTCTTCTTGCTGTCGATTTCCCTCAGTATTTCCTGCTTCTTCGATTCGTATAGCTCCCTCAGCAGCAACACGTTCCGGTTCAACTCGTGCACCTTTCTCAGCAGTGAGACGCTCTTCTTCCAGTCTGGCTTCTTCCTCTTTCTGTTGCCTTTCTTGCGTTATGCGTACAACTTCAACTGCAAATATTTCTCTTTCAAGTTTGTCTTCGGCAGGATTTTTTTGCTCTTCTGCGACCTCATCAACCCTGTCGACAGCTTTCCCCTCGTCGAATTCATTGATATCAGGAACAATTTCAACAACATTTCTGGATACCGCATTGCCTGATTGAATACTAGAAATCGTCGTTAAGGATGGATCTTTTCTAGCGCTTGTACCTTCAACACCATCCACAATTTCGTCGGCAATATCATCTACATCGCTGGTGTTTTTAATGTCGACAACTGGAGCAGCTTCCAGTTCCTCGTGTTCCTTTTCTTCTCCTGTTGTTAAATCAACATTGGCCAAGTCAGTTGTGGTTGTTGGTTCAGCCTCTGCTTCAATGGCTGTGAACTGACCGCTGGTAAATGAAGTTGAGGATGGATCATTTCCCGCACTTTCATCATCAAATTCGTCCATAATCTCCTCGACAATCTCGTGGACGTTGATGTTACCTTGAATGTCCCTATCGTTAGCTGTGCATTCCGCGTTGGCGTCAGTTCGCGCTTGTCGTACGTCAATCGTTGATAAAGGGGCAATGCAAACATTTTCGGTCTCAGCGCTTGTGGCATTCACAGTCTCTGCATTGCTTGCCACTTCTACCACGATTTCTTCCTGATCATGACTGGTAATAGAGTCAACCTCTCCCATATCCTCATCGTCAAAATGTACCAAACAGGAATCGTTCTTAGAAATGGGTCTCTGATTCAAAAATGCAGAACGGAGCATTTGCTGTTCATTGGCAGAAAAAAGATCTTGATAATCTCCGAAAAATTGGATGTCATCATAGTCGTCCAATTGAATTCCAATGGTCAATTCGTGGTCAAATTTTTCTTTCGTGATCTCATTCGGATCTTCGCCGTGAGATTCATCTTTGGAACCTTCCACAGTTGTAACCTCTTCATTGTTGGTGGCAGTTTTGTTTTGGTCCATAATGGCCCGAAAGGATTCATGAAAGGATTCTTGCAAGCTCGTAACCCTGGTCTTGGCAATAAAAAATTGTGGATAAACGTGTCCTATGCCAGATATTTCCAAGAGAGCGTCGCGCTGTGGATAATTCTCAGGATCCGACCCATCAATGATCAAAAAAGGAATATCATCACCCAAAGATCCCTTGAGAATGGTAAAGGTATTATTTTGCTGCGAAAAACTCTCTCGGTTTCCAGAACCGTAGAGCGATGCTAAAACGATCAGCTGTTGCTGTTGCTTCATACTTTGCTGGCGCCTTTCAGCGAGCTGCTGTTGTTGTTTTGCTACGAGACGAAAGATATTGGTCTCGGCGTCTATGCTGCCAACAGAGCTCGCAGAAGGATCCTTTTCAATGACATGCTCGCTCTCCTCCACTGGGAAGTTACTTTCGTCTTGATCTTCATCTTCCTCTACATCATCGATTTGGGCAGTAGCACCAGACATGTCATGTTGACTTTCTTTCGTACTAGTACTAGTACCCGATTCGCCCTGCTCGATTTTCTTCGAAACATCTGCATCAGTGTGAACAACGTCGATGCTCACAGACGAAGTCGAATGGTTTGGAATTGGTTCATCCGTGATCGACATGGCGAGAAAATGATAAGCAGGAGAGATTGACATCTACTAGTACAACAGGATTAGTCTGTGATAAGATACGGTACTAAAGAATATTATTTACTTTAGCACGAATCCAGTTAACATCAGAGAATGAAAAATAATGTGCAAGTGAGACTTATTAAATGTCTTGCCTGCCAAAAACTCAAGACTGGACTAATTATGGGACACGATATCTGCGCGTATCCGTACAGATGACTACTACTACTCATAAGCAAGGAGCTAGCTACAAGTAGCTAGTAGGAGTAGCTACTGTAGTATCTGGTGGTACTGCAGTAGCAGTAAACAGAGTGTTTACCGATCTTTGTGTGGTACTGTATGGCTTAACTAGTGAGCTACTCCCATACTAGCTACCAGCACTTGAGTAGCGGTACTACGGATGAGTGCGGTACTGGTACTACCTCCTGAGATGACTTACTACTTCTAGTAGTAGAGTAGCTACCTCAGCTATTCTAATAGTAGTAGCAAATTAGCTATCGCGAGATTGGCAGCGAGCGCAGCAGAGAAATTGGATGAAATAGCAAGCTACACATAATAGCAGTCAGTATAATATCATTGGAGCCGTCTAAACGTAGCCTAGCTAGTAGTCGCATCTGTAGCACAATTGGCTTTCACTACGCTATCTGCTAATTTTTTTTCCCTGTGACAACGTACAGCGGATCGCCTACTATGCGTCGGTCCCTGCCCTTTCTTGTAGACAGATCTTTGGCTTGGATATTAGAAAAGCCTGCATTGCAAAAGTGCAGGTAACAACCTACCGTATACGCGTGGTCAATATCATCTGCTCCAGTCCAAAGAGCAACGGCCTATGAAAAATAACCAAGTGATACATTTGGGTGTGAGGTGTGAGACTACATTATGGGATGGTCGTGCCAGTCAATTCATCAAAATCACAACAGTAAATCAAAGAAAACAAACAATAAACAGAGCGTACCTTACTTAGAAAGAGACGATTAGAAAATAGCACGTGGACCGTTCCACCCGGTTTTAGGACCCTACCAACTTCTCGCATGACTTCCAATGGACGTGTTAAATAGTCAATGCTCAATTGACAGAGGACGACATCAAACGTATTGTCGTCATACGGTAAATTAGGTTTTTCATTCAGATCTGCTACCACCCAATCGGTCAAGACGGCATTATGTGCCAGTTCCTTTTCGTTCATTCCTAGACCGGCAATGCGCGTCGGTCTGTTACTGATATTATCATTTGACAAATCAATGTGACTGGTCCAGCTCGAACACAAATCCAATACCTGTATATTGTCTCCACTTTTGGGAATGGCTTGGTTGGTAATGTACGACGTCATGGATTTTACGGCCTGTTCGTCGACGTGTTCTACAAAGCGTGGATCTTTGTAAAAGAGCGAGTCCGGAGAAGAATCCAATCGTCCGAAACTGCTACCTCCACCTAAACTACTAGCAGCATCAAAGGGATTGTCGACGTTGGTCCAATCCTTGGGAATCGATGCTTCAATTTCACCTTCGTCTGGTAAGGCAATGCCTGTTTTCGAGTCTGTGTTCATGGCATTGGCGATGAAACTGTTGGATAGAATGGTATTAGCAACAGGAGAAAGAAATACCGATGCGCCCGCCATGAACACTGCACAGAACTGTTTTCGGGATACATTTGAATCAAATAATTGATCAGCATGATTATCTGGGTGTAATAATGAGGCTAAAATGATGGTTGACTGGCTATTGGATCTAGTCGAGCGAATCGATGGTAGTAGTGAGAGTGAGAGTGTTATCCAAGCGTTCACCACCGTCGGGAGCAACCAGCAAATGAGTAGTACTCCGCTCGTCCAATTCGTTACGGAAACCTTTCGAGAAAACATCTCAAATAAGCTTAGCTAGAGATTGCAGAGAGAAATACTGTGCATTCGTAGTGTTTTACCATGTGCTCGTGCTTGGAAGTAAAAATTACTGTACTCTAAAAATATTTATCATTGCCATTCAATCAGGAAAAGTGTGAAACCAAAAATCAAAGATTTGGAAAGATATTTTTGAAGTTGCCCGGGTGGAATTAATGATGATCAGTCGTGTTGGAAGTTCCCTCAATCTTAATTGTTAACGAGCTAGCGAAGATCGCCATAATAATTACTAGTACTCAGTAGAGTACTTTCGCTACATCAGTGCTAGTAGTATTAATACTAAAGGACGGTCTCTTCTTGACTCTTCTTTTTGTGTTGCTCTCTTCCCTTGGTTGTGAAACTTGAACTTGGCAAAATTCTATCAAGATAATAAACAGAATGCCAAACTTGAGATTCCTGTTGGCATGGTTGCTTTTCGTTGGTGCCATACCTTGTAGAGTATCTTCAGGAAACCCTGCATGGGAAGCCATCGCCACCGCCAGTAGGAACGATGAACAGCAGCTGGCTCTGGAATGGCTGAGTTCCATAGGGATCAGTGGTTTGTGTCACCCCAGTTCCGATCAATTTGCTCCTGAATTTCCTAAATGCTCTTTTGCGCCAAAGGATCTGCAGCAGCAACAACAGGGCCGCTATCTAGAGCAAGACCACGTCTACTATGATTTTGAAGACTACACCAGCAACGATGCTGACGATAATGGAAACGACCAAGGCAAAAGCGCTTTAACGAAATGGGATTATATCATCAACATTTCATGTGTGTTGGTGTGCGTCCTCGGTGCAGCCTTAGCATCGGGTCTCACCGTGGGGCTTTTATCCATTGATCCCATGGTGTTGACTATTAAAATTCGTGGTGGAGCCAATGCCGAGGAGCGCCAGCAAGCCGAACTGCTCTTGCCCTTGGTCAAAAAACATCACCTTGTTATGGTTACGCTGTTACTTGCAAACGCCATTGCAGGTGAATCGTTGCCCATTTTCCTGCACGGGATGGTCCCCGAAGCGGCAGCTGTCGTAATTTCAGTCGTATTGGTACTGATATTTGGAGAAATTGTACCCGCTGCGCTCTTTACGGGTCCTAACCAATTGAAAATTGCTAGCCGATGCGCACCTCTCGTGGGTATCTTCATTACCATTTTGTATCCCATCACCTATCCGATTGCTAAATTGTTGGACCGAATCATGCACGGAGACAATGGTGGTCATGACGATGACGATGGAGAAGGAGCTGGCAAGGCTGCTACGTTTTATACTCGAGGTGAATTGGCCGCTTTGATTCGAATACAATACGAAGAACGAATCCGTGAAAAACTACGTCGAAAACGTCAACTTCAGAGAAGCCTTGCTAGAGCTCTACCCAATATAGACTCAAGAGGCCTTCAGGTTGCCACTGATCTGAAAACACTCAATGTGGCATCGACTCAAAATCAAGAGCAAGAAAGTAACTGCGATATCACCCGGCCACCTTCAAACGATGAGTCTATTGATAGCGATGAAGTCATGATGATCGAAGGAGCTCTTCAAATGAAAACCAAGCGAGCAGTAGATGTCTTTTTGAGCTTCCGTTTGGTATTTTGTATTCCGTTTGACATGCCTCTGAACGATACCAATATCTTCAAGATTTATACGAGTGGTTATAGTCGGGTACCAGTTTATGTGGATGGAGACAGGCGGAAAGTAAAAGGTATTCTCATGACTCGACAATTGATTGTTATCAACCAAAATCAAAATAGGACCAGCCAAGACGATCCTTCGAAAGCAAGCAATGGCAGCGCAGAACCCAAAGCGAATCAACGACAATACAAAACAATCTCCGACTTGGCCTTACACATTCCACAATGTGTTGCACCGCATACCAAGTTGGTGCAGCTCGTGAATATGTTTCAAACGGGCGGTTCTATTGGTCGAGTAGGACATATGGCTTTTGTTTGCGCCCGACCTGATGTTGCCAATCGTGCCTTGGAACAACATTTGGCTGTCCCAGAAGAGGCTGGATTGATGGGGTAAGTCAATGTAGTTCGCCTTTGTAAAAGTGCTTTGCCACTTGAAGCTGTGCAAAGACCAATAGGTTTGAATGCCCGATAGATTGCTCACTCTTATTCTTTTTTCTACACCTGCAGCATTGTCACATTGGAAGATGTTCTTGAAGAGTTGCTACAGGAAGAAATTTACGACGAAATGGATGCCGCTGGTCGCATTCCTATGCCTGATGATATGGAATATGTACATGACGACGATGCTGGACGCAGCAGCTACCATTTAGCAGGAGTTGTATAAAATGCCAGCGCTGCATTTGTTTCCAAACTTCACTAGGAGCATGTGTACGTTACATTACAACCCAAGCTTCACTTTCGCAACCGTGCGGATTGATATTGCAAGGCCGGGCAAATGCCATAGCTGGTTTTACGTAAATTATGTTTGCTATTTTGGCATGGAAACTTGTCGCCATTTGGCCCATTGATCTGCTTTGTTGACCATCCAAATTGAAGAGGCGACGGTAAAGTAATGGTTCAAAGTATGAGATCCACCCGAATAATCAAAATGCCCAGGATACCCTCGTTCTGGTACTGTTGTCCCGTACATGAAAAGACCAAGGAATGCCAGAATCAAGGGACCCATCAAGTCTTTAATAAATTTCCAGCCCTCTGCCTTAGGCAATGTCCGTATCACAGCGAGCAAAAAGGCAGCCATACAGGGAGCGGGGATGAGTGGTCCCATTGTTTTCAGACTCGGCGGCAGACTCGCAAAGCTAGAAGTATTGACCACTATCAACATGACCATGAAACTAAACAAGAAACAATTTCGCCAAAACAGGAGCAACTGTGCACGATGAAAGAAGCAAAAGAAGGCCGCCATGGCACAAGCACCAAACATGGCGATGCAAATCATGTTCCAATGTATTTGAAATAGCAGCTGGTGTCGCCGTATGGACAAAATGTGAAATGTGTGGGCATAAAACGAAGCTGAGTAGACACACGCCTGAGCTGCACAGAATTGGGCGATCACGCGATGGCTTTTGTTATTTGTTGGTCCCTTGAAGGGAAGTCGTGGCTCTCGCAGATATTCCTTGAGACGGGCAGGGATACAGTTGTGGAGGTAGTAGTGCCATATTGCAAGTATCCGTATCGGCTCGTGACAGTATAGACTGTACTGATCTTTGATAAAGTAATACCATACGGTTAAACCCCAAAATCCAACCGCTGCTAGAAGATGTGTCCAAATATTGACAGTATCGTTGTGCAGTTGAAAAATGGTATGGTAGCATTGCCAATACCCCAGGTGAGGAGATCGATATCCTACCTTGATGAACGCATACTGAAAGATATTGGGAATATCAAAACTTGCCAGAAGGACCATGGCTTGTGTCTTGGCGCCAAGCTAATGAGGTTGGGATGATAATGGGCAAGTCAAGCAGCACGCAGTATGAACGCAAGGACCGGCCTGACCTACACTTCATGTCACGCCCCTTTCTCTACTCTCGCTCTCCATCTCAATTCCAGATATAATTCTGTTTCTGTTTATCTCGAACGCTAATACAACATGGACAAACGACTTTCTTGACCGTAAAAAATGAACCAGAACAAACTACGGTAGTCGACGTCTCATCAGGAAAAATAAAATGCCACACTATTTTCGCTGGCAAACTCAACGTGACACAAACAAGCTGGACCATGCTCGTTTCTCACTGTCTTGGCATGATAATCCTTGTGCCCTGTTACAGTTTTTTCTTGTCCATAAAAAAATTTCAAGCTGACAGAGTGTTGACGGTCTCCAACAGGAACTCGTGTGCATCCGTGCGAAAGAATTGTAAAGAGGTAGTGGGCGTCTGAATGATTTTAAACCAAAAAAGATACTTTCCTTCTGCTACTCTAGTAGCTACTACTCTAGACTACTCTGGTAGAGTAGGAGTAGCTACGAGTAGCTAGTAGAGAGTAGCCTAGTCTACTACAACTAGTACTACTACTAGACTAGCTACTACTACTCAAAATCAATACTTTACACATCATTATTCTATTTAATTTAGGTGCCGAAACCACCTGGTACCACAAGTACTACGAGCTACTAGTAATACTTCTATTATTAGTACAGTAGTATTATATAGAAAAAGGGACCCAAGTCTTCTTTCCGGGAGTATAGGGTACGTACCCCTAGTACATGATAACCCTACGGGGTTACCCTATACCCCTCAAAATCGCAGAGGTATCCTCAGTGGAAAATCCACGAGTTGGAGTAGTATTAGGAGGACCGTTAGTAGATCCCCTAATGAGTCCCTCAAAACCACTGAAAAAGAGACCGTTGAGCCTAACAAAGCAATTGAAAAAAGAGACCGGTACTGGACTGGCTCTTCGCCTTTAAGCACAAGCATAGTTTAGTGCATTTAAGGGCTTTCCCGCAAACTTTTGCACATTTGCCCTCGTGTTATTATCTAGTGTTTTGGGCTGTCTTTTTTGAAGAAAAAAACACCTCTTGCACTTACTGTGTAGAAGCTACACAGCAAGTACTAGAAGGGATGCACATACCTCAATTGGAACATCAGCTTTTGAGTATAGAAAGTGTGTACCAAAGCTAGTGTTTGCTAGTATTTACTCGTGCATGCACAAACAAAATATATATTTTACTTTGAAGACAATGACAAACAAGCAGTATTTCCCCTATTTGTGCCGGTTCTTGAGCTATCTCGATGGTACTACTTACAACCCAAGGGTACAGGGCCCTTTCCCTGCCGCTCGTTTGCTGCAAATCCAACCAGAATAGTTTCTAAAGTGGTTGACTTTGTGCACTTATGGTAAAGAAGAGATTGGACCCAATGACAGGCCAACACTGTGGAGAGTCGATACCATTGCCTTTGCCAAGAAGGCAGTGTCTTTCTATATGCCTCACCATGGAGAATGGAACAGCAGCACCAGCCATGGTAATCCAACTCGGGACAAAAGCATTTTGAGGTTCATTCAAGTAGTCAAGAAGCATCAGGTAAGAAAGCAAGGTCGTGCGTCCCGAGTAAAGCGCGACATGACCTTGTCAGAGTTCAAGAGAGCTATTGAGCTATTGGAAGCCGGTTCCTACAGGAACATCAGGTGGACGTCATGTCTCAGGCTACAGTTTAACTTGATTGGAAGAGGTGACGATGTGCACGAGATGGAAACTACAAATTTGAAAAGGCATCCACAGTTTGACTTTGCATTGCAGACAAAGCTGAACTGGAGTAAGAATGTTAATGACGAGAGAGATTGTCCACCACAGATCATGCTCGGAAGCATGAACCCTTTGTTTTGTGTGCTGCTTGACCTTGCTATTTATCTGGAAGTTAAGTTCAGTCGTGATGGAAGTTTGCATTCAAAATACTTGTTCACTGATGAAGTCGATGAAAAAGCTCCAAAGCGATGTCTTGCAGCCTACTCCAGAGCTGTTAAGAAGCAGGTGTTTGATAATCCTGCCTTCCTTGAACTCTCTCGTCAAACAGCTGGAGGTCTTGGTGTCCATTCAATCCGGAAGTTTCCAGCAAGTTGGATCAAAATGATTGGAGGTACACAAGACGAGATTGATGTCCGTGGTCGATGGAAAGGAAAAAGTGGCAACCGAGTATCCACCAGGTACATTAACCCGGAGCAGCAGTATACGGATGCAAAGATGGCAGGTTTGTTGTGCATGGATGGACCGGTTAAGTATGAGTTCAAGCCAGGAGCCGGTGTTGGTCGTGCTTTCTTTATTGAATTTGTTTGTCCAGCTATCAACCGATACTTTCCTGATACTTCCTTGATGGCTGATGTCCTTGGACCTCCTCTACTGTGGGCTTGCTTTGAACCCACTCTTGAGTATCGTATACCGGAGTGGATTCGAACAAGAGTGAGAGATGGATATGCAAGTTGTCGTCCTCAAGACTTTCCAGAGGATGTTAACCCCATCAAGAAGAGCTTGCTTGTTATCTTTCGAGTTGGAGATCAAGTCTGCATTGAACGATGTGTCCCTGAAGATGATCATGGACAAGAAGAACAACAACAACACGAAGGAGCAGGAGACAACAACCCAGTTGCGCAACAGCAGAACCGGATGAGGGATCAGTTTGGAAGACAGGAGTTTGCGAATCAGATCTCAGCACAACTCCACAACATCCAACTAAGGTTAACAAGACTT
>Ga0100380_10003951_pt1 | contig 15605 bp, 13 predicted proteins | sample CryGeymeta201504_FD_80417 | JGI IMG/M metagenome (GOLD analysis project Ga0100380, IMG submission 80417) | Groundwater microbial communities from Crystal Geyser aquifers in Utah, USA - Crystal Geyser metaG 2015-04 | ecosystem: Environmental > Aquatic > Deep subsurface > Groundwater | place... | reverse complement strand
GCCAGAAAAAGCATTGCGAGATTTATTGGCTCAAACAAGCATTGTTAAAACTGTGCAGATGAAAGTTGAAGACACTGTGAGCAGTTTATTTCGCAGTAATGAAGATAAAGTAGTTCAAGAAATTGAATTAACAAATTTGTCGAGTAATCCTAAATAATAAGAAAAGCCGGGGAAAAGAAAATGTTATTTGACGAAATAAACACATTGCCAGAAAAAGAACAGAAAGAATGCAAAAAAAGGTATTTGCAAGACTTTTTAAAAAGAGATGATGTTTTGGATACGGAACTTGATGAGATGTATAATTTTCTCACTGACCATCAAGCAAAAACAAACTCTATCACGGATAAACTTGCATACATCAGAAATGAAATCACCTTATTATCACCAATAGCCCTTATACCATTGTTAGGTAGGGTGACTCAAAAAAAATGGGACAGCGCTAATACAGCGCAACAAGCACTATTAGCGAAAATCAAAAAGCAAAATACGCAAGTATATACGCTAGAAGGTAATCGATTAATCATTAATCCAAATTTTAATTTAGCCAATAGTTTGGAAGATGACTCTGCACACATGCCTAATAGCGTACCAAAAAATTTAATTGAAATGTTAGCGATGATTGAGCTAAGTTACCAATATGACAGAATAAAACACGAACAAGATACGCAGTCAATCAAGTTGGCAATTGAGCGAAATGATTTCGAAGCAGCTTTTGCTGATATAGACAAGTATTTTAAAACAAGCAATAAAATAATTGACTACCAATGGTATGATTTAGGAAAAATGATTATTGCGCAATTAAAAACCTTATTTGAATCTTCCGTTCAAGATCATCCCACCAATGTAAAATATTTAGCTAAGTTATTAGGATTGTCGCCTGAATGCAAATATTTAGGTGATAAATATTTGTTAATGTACATGAAGGAAAATAATCAAAAATATTGCACTTTAAATTGGTTTAATATAGAAAGATTACTTTTCAAAGTATTAATTAAAAATAATATACTTGCAAAAGAAGAATTAACACCACCACCAGTAAATGAAGTTAATTTAACAGCTATCACTATAAACAACAACTTAACCGAAACCAATGAGCAAGGCTTTAATCCATTGTATCTCGCATATTTAAGCGATAATTATCAAGCCGCATCCGTATATTTAAAAGCAATGGCAAAATTAGATAAACAACAACAGGTCAGAATTTTAGAGATTTTTGAACCTAATCAATATTCACATATTATGTTGTGGCTCAATCAATATAACTTGGTATCGATGCTATTGGATATCTTGGTAGGTGAAAATGAAAAAGCGTTACCAAATCTTGCAAAATCTATTTTTTACACCACAGAAGAACACTTAATTACAAATGTTGTGCGAATGAAAAATCAAGCTGCTCAACAATCTATGGTTTTAAAAGAATATACTAATAGACAAAACTTATTAAGCAGAGCATTTGTTTTAAAATCTTGGAATGCAAATATATTATTGTTACAAGTTCAGGATTTTGACAAGCATACAATTGGGAATATTTTGGCCGACACTGATGTTACAGGACGAACATGCTTATTCTATGCGTATAATTCTATGCCAATTATGTTAACGCGTATGCTTCAACTTATTCAACAGCAAGAGTATAAGACACAGTTAATCGCATTTCGCAGTTTTGAAGTTACCAATAATACAAAGTTAGCCGAATTACGAAAATTTGTTAATAGAATCGCTACGCAACAAATATTGAATTTATTGTTAGATATCACTGTGGGTTCTGACGATAAAACATTCAAAAATATAGTCAAATATGTATTTGAACAAGCTGCGCGCGACAGTGTGTTTTTACTTTATGTGTTATACGCAATACCGATGATGGCAAAAAAAGCTAGATATGAGATGTTATGTCAGCAGCATAAAGATAAAAATATTTTAATGCTTGCTTTGTCAAATAATACAGATTTTTGTTATGTGATTTCCGAGATATTTTCTGTGATAGTTCAACTGAATAAAGAACAGCAAAAAAATATACTCGTTGATTTAACTGAAAAAAATATTGACAAACTATACAAATTATTATGCCTTATTGATTCTGATGATTTAGCATTTGCATTAAATATATTGTGTTGTGTTCCTAACTTCCCTGAGAAACTTCAAGAAAAATTAACACATAAATTACTTTGTTTTGTCTTCGATGTCATCGAGATGGGTGATCCTCAAGCATCTAAAAAGTTAATAGCAAATGTCTTTAATATTATAACGAATGACCAAATGCAGGATATGCATTATCAAGATCAAGTAGCGTTTTTGCGTAATAAAAGATTTGAGCTCAGTAAAACTGCTAAAATGCTAAATAGCCTTTTTTCAACTCAAAGCAGTTTTCAGGCAAAAAATCACGCAATACTCGAAAAATATTTGAAAGAAAGTCAAATTTCTTACCGTATTGAAGATGGAGTAGTGACATTAAATCCAAGATACGCACCGATAGATTTTCCCGTGTCAGAAAACTGGAAAGAAGCGTTGATAGCTATTTTTAATGAGACGTTGTCGGTAGAAGCCGATGCTGACAATAAACGAGAAGAAAAAACCGGCAGTAAAGCGAGAATAGCATCTTTTTCAAATAAATTATTCTCTGAACACCCAGAGAATAATAAATATCTATTGGATAGCTTAAAAAGGATATATTTTTACTTAAGCCAAGCATTACTTAAAGACGTTAAACAAAAATCAATTGATTTTTTACTGGCAGATCCAGATGAAGTATTAATTAGTTTTGAAAGACGTGTGCAAATTACGGCGATATCATTTGCCATGCCACATAACTTTAGTGAACTTTTATGTTTTGTCGATTTAACAATAAAAATAAAAATGATGCAGAACCATCCATTTTTCTCTAAAGCAGGGTTAGCCTGCATGTCCGATTATGACAGATTTTTATATTTATTTTCACAAGTTGATTTGTTTTATCCATGTGATGACACTTTAAAAGCAGAAGCGCAAGAAAAATTACAATGGCAATTGATGCCTTGTTTTATTTTCATACAATTAAAAAGCCTTTTAGATGCAATGCAAGCTAAAGCATATATTAAGATATACTTGCAAAGATTGTTTGATTTACCTGAAGACCATGATGCAAGTTTATTCTTTTTGGGCGATAAAATTAATTGGTTTTATATTCAAGCATTGTTGATACAAAAAATTATCCAAATGAATGCATATAATGCACAGCAGTGTGTTAGAGATGAGCTGGGTGAACATGCATTACAGCAATTATTAGAGGATAAGATTGACAACGACAATATATTTAAATATCTCTGTATTAGAATACAAGGATTTTCAAAAGATAAACGTAGTTCAAGGTTTACAGATTTAATAAAAGAAGTTTTAAACTTAAAAAATGATGGCTTTATCAAACAATTATTTGATGTCATGACTGAAAATAAATATACAGATGAGTTATTGCCAGTGCAAATAGAATATCTTAAATTAGAAATTGATAAATTATCTGGCGATAAAGATGCGGCAACGAAACAAGCACAAATATTGCGTTCGGATCATACACCCAAACTATCGGATGCCAGAGATAGTTTCTTTAGTGAAAATTCATTGTTGGAGAAAGACGAACAACCAGAAGAGATTTCAGCGCTGAATTTTCAGAATCAATTGTAATATTCCAGCCTCTTGTCATGCCAGCGTAGGCTGGCATCCAGAATCAAGAAACATATTTCTCACGCCTAACTTGCTGCACTTCAAAACCAATTTCTTTTAAAATTGCAAACGCATCATCAATCATATGCGGATTACCACACAGATAAACCGTATCGGTTGCGGGATTCATATTAAATGCATCAAATGCATGTTGCACATAACCCTTATGCTCATGTTTCAATTGTCCAGGTAAATCATCACGACTAAAATAAATACGAAATTCAAAATTTGGATTTTCTTGTTGGAATTTCAAAAATTCATCAGCATATAATTGGTCTTGGCGATATTGTACACCAAGCAATAATACAATTTTCAAATCAGGATTTTCTTGCATGCGCTTATGCAACTCAGGCAACATACAACGATAAGGCGTCACACCCGTTCCAGTGGCCATCAAAAATAAACGTTGCAGCGGTTCATCACGTAACACCAAGCGACCATAAGCGCCACTAAATTCAAGTGCATCACCTTCTTTTAAATTCATGAGTAATTCAGAAGCCGGTCCCCCAGGGACATAAGAAATTGCAAATTCGATTAAGTCGCTTTCACCCGGTATAGTTGCAACACTATAACTACGGCGCAAGGTTTTGTCTTCATGCGGAAAGTGAAGACTAATAAATTGTCCGGGGATGTAATTTAAGCTATCGCCATCGGTGCGCTTAAACGCTAAGTGCTTGACTTTAGGTGTGAGCATTTTTGCCCAAACCAGTTCAACTGGAAATGTTTTAATCGCCATGAATCTCTCTTTTTTGATTTTTGGATATTGTATAGTGTGAGTCTTGCCAGATCAATTCAATTCATTTGTTTTGTAGAGTATAGCTATAGTTGATAGAGAAGATAACTAAAATCATTAAGTTATATAATTAAGAAAAGTGTCATTCCAAAAAAATTCGCACGTGTTGATCTGTAAAAGGCTTCAAGATTCACATGAGAATTTTGTTTGGAATCTAGATTTTTCGATTTTAAAATGAGTTTTTTATTTATTTATCTGGATGCCAGCCTACGCTGGTATGACATTGCACTAGTATTGTCAGTGCATTATTGTTTGAAAAATCAAGAAAATCAAGAAAATCAAGAAAATCAAGAAAATCAAGAAAATCAACAAGTTACAAAACCACACTTTCGCTGTGCTTTTTTTACACCACATGATACAATGTAAATACTATTAAAAAAATAAAACCAAAAGAGAATATATTATGCAAACACATCCAGTCATACTTGACTCTGGCCAACTGCAATTAAATCCAAGGTTCGATTTAGCACAAGCTATTAGCGCAAAGCATCAGCAAATCGATGCCGATTGGCAAGAAAAATTGATTAGCTTATGTGACGAGCGGGGATTAAAAAAAGATAAAGAAGCACAACTTAGTGCATTACGTAATAAAATAGAATATCAAGTCAGCGAAGGCCGACAAACAGATTTGCAAGACAGCTTACAACATTTATATTTAATTTTACAAAGTGATATTGCTGAAAACAAAAAAAATCAAATTGCCTTTCGATTATTACAAGCAACTGCGGAAGACATAAACGAATTTCAAGAACAAGTACAATTAATGATTTTATCATTTTGTGTACCATTAAATTTAAGTGAAATGAGTTGTTTCATTAAAATGAGTCAAACATTTGCTTGTATTCATCAATCAAATAGAAAAATAAATACAAGTCCATTTTATTCTCAAATGGAAACATTGCTTGAACAAGATTATATTTTAGAAGTACTTTCAATCATAAAAGCGCAATCAAGCGAAGTCCAAAATGCAGTAAATGAAAAAACGCATTGGTCTTTAATAACAAGTTTAATAAAAAGCGAATTAAATCGTTTTATTTTTGACACAACAAATCCCGGTTTTATCAATCAATATTTAGCATGTTTAACTTTACCACCTATAGCAATAAATAACATTAATCAATTTACCTTAGAAGTGAATATTTTACAACAACTGGTTGACATGCACTTAATAAGTGAAAACAATTTGTTAGAAGCGATTGAAATTGATGGGGATACATTACCAATCATTTACGTAAAGCTAACAAAAATAAACGATGAAAATGAAAAGCTGACATTGCTAACGCAAAGAAACGACATAAACTATACCGCAGTACATTATATTTTTCAGCATCAGCATCAAGCAATCCCATTATTTATGCAAGAGATTGCAAAATTAAGTAGCGACAATCAAAAAACAATTTTCAATCTAATTAATGGCATGCCACTGCAATTTTCTAAATTTATGGAATACGATATTTTAGCCATCTTACTTGACATTGGGGTAGTCACATTTTCTTTATCAAACCATCATAACATCAGCCAACCAGAAACGCTGGTTTTAGCAGTATTGGCTATGAAAAACAAAGAAAAACAAACGCAAATTTTCCAAATGGGAAATGCAAAAAACGGAAATCTCTTATTGTTGGCTGTAGACAATGGTTTATCACAAGCGCAACTATTATTTGAAGAAATAAAAACACAAATCCCTCATTCAATAGCTGCGATTTTAACTAAGAAAAATAGCAAAAGTAATAATGTGTTAAGCGCTGCAATTCATAATCTGCCAAGCATATTACCTGCTTTATTTAACGAGATACAAAAATTAGATGAACACATACAAAATGGCATTTTTAATCCTTTACGTCAGATTAATGTTAATAAGTTAATACACGTCTTAGGAGAAGCTAACGTTTTAGCCGCATATTTAGATATTGTTATTCCGCAAGATAAAATGAATTTAACTATGTATCAAGGTGCAATATTACGCTTGGGTGAGCAACGCATTGCCAATGTTCTTTATAATATGAAAAATAACAAGGCGATTGAAGCAATTAAGGGAATACTACCTGAGCAAACAAAACCAAATAATATTGGCAAAGATAATGCAAAGTCATTTTCATTTGAAGACGCTAAAGAGACACTGTACTCGAAAATACCAAATAAGCTGAAAAAATCAAATAAAGTTGAACAAGCAACACACTATCAAAATAACTTATAGGATAAGCTTAAAAATAGCTAATTTATATTTCTTGACGATTATAATCGTCAATAACATTTAACGTTCGAAAACGTCTACCATTGCGTAACACATCTTACTTTGAACGATGACATCATTCAGAAACATCGCTTATTTACGCGACATACGGATAGTAAAATCAATGCGAGCACGCCAGAAGAATTTATTCAAGTGGCAGAAAAATTAAGTCATGATAGGGCTATCACAAATCAACGATCTCAATTTGTGACGCGCTAAGCGCATGTCCTAAAAAATAACTGGCTGTTTTAGCAAAACGTTCCGGCACATCGGTTGCAAAAAATTGATAACGCCCAGGCGTTGTTGCATCGTTTAATAATTGTTTTGCAACTAAAATACGCTTAACTTCATGTGCTGTGGTTTCAGCTGAATCAACCAAGGTAATATCCGTGCCAACGACTGATTGAATCGTTCCCAATAACGCTGGAAAATGCGTACAACCCAACACAATACAATCAGGACGAATACCTTGTTGTGCAATCAACAACGGTTCAATATATTCGCGTGTGATCGCTTCAGCAATGTGACCTGTCAACCAACCTTCTTCAGCCAGTGGTACAAACATAGAACAAGCCTTAGATAATACGCGAATCTCAGGATTAATTTTGTGAATAGCGTCGGTATAGGCGGCATTGTTAATGGTGGCTTCTGTGGCAAGTACGATGACTTCTTTACTTTTTGTCGTATGGCACGCGGCTTTTGCGCCCGGTTCAATCACACCAATAATTGGTATGTCAGGAAAACTGATTTGCAAGTCTGCTAAGGCATATGCAGAAGCGGTATTACACGCTATTACCAGCATTTTAATGCCTTTATTAATGAGCGCGTGTGCGGCTTGATGCGCATAGCGAATAATTGTGTCAGCACCTTTAATGCCATAAGGTAATCGAGCGGTATCGCCCAAATAGAAAAATGATTCATGGGGTAAGGTTTCGGATAATGCCTTTAACACGGTTAATCCACCGATACCAGAATCAAAAACACCTATGGGTAATTTATGACTTTGCATTTCTCTCTTTCCTCTAATCCCGCTCCCCGTTCGCCCTGAGGAGCAGCTTTGCTGCGTCTCGAAGGGTTATAAATGAGAGAGGAGAATTATTTCATTTGTACAACTATATCATGTTTATGCACTATACAACATGATGTGATAAAATGGTGAAAAAAATCAAGCAAACAAAGGTAGAAAATGGACTCACAAGCTGACATTCTTTTTGAAGAGCGCGAAGGCAAGCGCGGTGATATTGGTATTATCACGTTAAATCGTCCTCATGCATTAAATGCCTTAACCTACGACATGTGCAGATTAATGAATGAACAACTGGCAGAATGGGAACAAGAAAGCAACATTAAAGCTGTCATTATCCAAGGCGCAGGTGATAAAGCATTTTGTGCAGGCGGCGATATTCGCAGGATTTATGAATTAGGCAAAAGTCATCAATTTGATGAAGCAATGCAATTTTTTGCAGAAGAATATCGCTTAAACGCACGTATTCATGATTTTAAAAAACCTTACATCGCTATTTTGGATGGCATCACCATGGGTGGTGGTTTAGGCGTTTCGGTGCATGGTAGCCATCGTGTCGCAACAGAGCGTATGGTGTTAGCGATGCCAGAAACCGCGATTGGATTTTTTCCAGATATTGGTGGTTCCCATTTTTTATCGCGTTGTCCAGATGAAGTAGGTACTTATTTAGCGCTAACAGGTGCTAGGATTAATGCGGTAGATGCAGCGTATGCAGAGTTAACGGATGTGTTAGTGTCAAGCACGCATCAACAAGATATTATTGACTGCATTGCGCAAACAGCATTTGGTGATAATCCCAAAGCAATGGTGAGCCATATTTTACATGAATTTGCTGTCTATGAAGAATTCACTGAATTAAAACAATTTAGAGAAACGATTGCTGAATGTTTTGCACATACGTCTATGGAAGCCATAGTAGATTGTTTGAAAAAACATAAAGGCGAATGGCATGAAAAAGCGATTAAAATGCTACTCGATAAATCATCCACAAGTTTAAAAGTGACACTCGCACAATTACGAAATGGTGTGAGTTTAGATATTCATCAATGTTTACAAATGGAATACCGTATGGTTGGCAATTTTTTACGGTCACATGATTTTTATGAGGGTATTCGGGCGGTTTTAATCGACAAAGATAAAAAGGCTAAATGGTTACCAGCAACCTTGGATAAAGTTTCTAAAGGATTGGTTGAGAGTTTTTTTGTACCGTTTGATGATATGCAGGCACTTGAATTTGAGGTAAGATGAATCGAGGAAGATTTTGAGTTATCCTCTCCCAGTTGAGTGGGAGAGGAAAAAATAAGATTTTTTTATATTGAGGAAGGCAATTATGAAATTAAATAAACTCGCAGTCACATTGACTGGTTTAGGATTATCAATCAGTGCAATATCAGCACAAGCAGCAGCAAATGGTTTATATGTTGGCGCCGGTATTGGTCAATCAAATGTTGACTATACCGTGAGCAATCAAAATTTAAGCCCTGGCGATAGAAGCGATCACTCCGGTTTAGCGTGGACGGTGAATGGTGGTTATCAATTAAACCCTAATTTCGCTTTACAAATGGATTATATTGACTATCATGATGCAGCATTCAAGAATATCCTCGGCGTTTTAGACGCAAAAGCGACATATCAGCAAGGCGCTTTAGACTTTGTTGGTAAAGTTATGTATCCATTTGGCAACGGATTTAATATTTTTGCCACGGGTGGTCTCGCTTATGTCAGCTTAGATAGAAGCACTAATAGCACTGCAAAAGCAGCAGGTATTACATTAAATGACAAGGATAACATACGCCCAACGTATGGTGTCGGCGCAGGCTATGATTTTTATCCTGGCTGGTCAGCATTGGTGAGCTGGAGTCAAATTCCAAGTGGTGGCTCAATTGAGACATCAAATTACTTTGGAGCGGGTGTCGCGTATCACTTTGGATAAAAGTTGGTCAATCACTATGTGCAATTGATTACTTTTTTTTCCTTTTTGATTGAAAGAGTTAGCTTATTTGTTTAAAATAATGACAGGGAAGTTGTGTTGAAAAGAAAAGGATCGCTTATAATAATGAGAAATGGTAAAAAATATGAACACGAAGCGCCTGTTAACAATGACGGCAAGCGCATTACTAGTAACCGCTTGCACAACAATTTACGCCAGCAGTAAAAATCAAGGCTTTTATACTGGGGTACAGCTTGGGCAAAGTAAATTAGATGCAAGTGCAGCCAGCTTAAAAGTCAAAGATATCCCTTATCTTGTTAATGGTTCAGAAGCTTTAATCCAAGGCCCATCAAAAGTAAAAGTTAATAATGATGGCTTTGGTGGCAGAGGTTATATTGGTTATCAATTTTCTAAATATATCAGCATTGAAGGTGGTTACACACAATATGCGGACACGAAGATTACCAATATTTATGGCATGACAGGCCAAGATGAAACCTTACACCAAGGCGCCTTAGATGGTGTAATCAAAGCAAGTTTACCTATTGGCAATAAATTTAGTCTTTTTGCGAAAGGTGGTGAAGCATATGTTTTCGGTGAAAAAATAACTGATGCAGTTCCCACGGTGAGTGCTACCAATCCTGCACAATTACAAAGTGTTTATTACAAAAAAGAATCGGTAGATGTTTTTCGACCAACTTATGGCGTGGGTGCTGAAATGAAATTAACGCGCCGCATCTCAACTGATCTTACTTGGGCGCGTATTGCAAGTGGCGCGGGTATTCAAGATTCTGACTTACTTACACTTGGTGTTGCATATCATTTTATTTAAGCCTGCTAAATTTTCAAAAATAGTCGATAAGCAATTTTTTACATTTAACAATCTGATATCATGCGAGCAATCAATTTCATTAGCAATAGCATTGGTTATTTCAATGCAATTTTTTTCTGATGCGATTGGTGCTTGCAACATTTTATTTAATACATCGGGCAAATTGACTTTTTCGGTTGAATTAATTACATGCAATAAGCGTTTTAATTGATCGTAAGTGGCGCGTAAATTTTGCGTAATTGCCAATGTTGTTTTTCTTTTTTTCGGATTTAAATACTGCAATAAAGCGGTTGATTCAACTTCATCAATTTTGCTAAAGATTTTTTGTAATAATTGTTCTTCCTGAGGTTGATTTTCAGGATTGCCATTGGCAATTAAATGTAAATATGTTTCTATATCTTGTAAAATATTTAGAATAATTGATTTGATATAACGCGAGGGTAACTCTGGTCCTAAAATCAAATTAATGACTAACGCAATCAAACTACCTATGATAACGCCTTCGAAGCGTTGTATGCCTACAGAGATAGCAAGATAATGGCCACCATCAGCAAATAATAACATGACAAACATCAAACCTGCTTGAATACCAGCATAGGTAAATTTTTCATAGCGCATTGCCCACCAAGCACTGATATAAACAAATATACCCAGTGCTATTAACGTTACAAATATATTATTAACTTTCATTAATAGGAGACCAATCAGTAAAGCCGATAAACCGCCTAATAAAATACCCGCCATACGCATGAAGAATTTTAATATTAAAGCGCCAGTATGCGGTGTTGCTGCGATAAAAATACCTGCTAATAATGTTTGATAACCACCTGGAATATTAAAATATAAAATGGCGCTAATAGTGAGAGCAACTGTTACTGTAACTTGTAAAGAAAATTTTAGTGCAACTTTATTGATTTTTTTTGTGTTTTTTTCGGGTTCAATCATCACCGGAGATGTTGTGATATTTAATTTTTGCATTTCTTCAATAATATATTTAATTTCCAGTATAAGTAACAGAAAGTTTTGGTCGTTACGATCATCACTTTTAGAAAAATGCATTTGTAAAGTATCGACTGCATCGTTTAAATGTGCAAAATTAGCTTTGTTTTTCTCAGAAGCGGCTTTTAGCGCAATATCCATCAAGCGAGTAATATTTTTTAACTCTGGTAAAAAGTCAACAACCACATTTTCAGATGATTTAATATGTTGTGTGATATAGTTTAATTTTGCACTGATGACACGCAATGTTCTCGTATTATTAATATAAAAATCAAACATCTCTGGTTTAAACTGTCCTTTCGCTGACATCAATAATCGTTCTAAATAATAAAACCATGTCATATTATTTTTAGTAACACTTAAATCGGTTAATTGTTCTCTGACAGTGGCAAAACTTTTTTGTAACATGTCAGGTGCTTTGCGTTTGACGGGATTCCCCGGTACGAAAATTTCACAAACTAATAATGAAGTCAATGCTAGTAATACCATGAAAGGAAAATGTAATTCAGCCTGATAAAATAGATCATGGGCAACTAAAGCAAAACAAATTAAAATATCCATAAAAAGAAAACATAAAAAAAACAAATAGGATAGTTTAATATTTTTTCCAACAAAATAAGTCATTATAAGTGTTAAAATAACAGCATAAGCAATCAATAGCGCGGGGGTGTTTTTAAAAATAATCGCACCAATTAATGCGAGCACAGCTGAAAGCGTTATGCCCACCATTCTTTGCACCATAATTTGAAAGCGACTGGATTGGAAAGGATACATTAATAATGTAATGACAACAGAGAATGGTGCAAACCATGCAAAATCATCTGGTTGATTAAAACCGAGTAATAACGCTAGGCAAATGGATAAGACGGCAGCGGTACTAATTCGTAACGCAATTTTTTTTGCGAAATATGAACGATATGTTGAGATTAAATCCATTTAATTTTTCCTTTTAAACTTTCCTTCTCCTGCTGATGCCCCTTCGAGACGCGTTATCCGTTCGCCCTGAGGAGCCGCCTCGCGGCGTCTCGAAGGACAAACGGATAACGCTCCTCAGGGCGAACGGCAGGGGAGAGGGTAATAATCAAAGCGCATCATCACCCAATTCACCCGTACGAATCCGCATCACTTCATTTAATTCAACAACAAAAATTTTTCCATCACCCATCTTGCCCGTATGCGCAGCTTTGGCAATAGTTTCCATCACATAATCGGCTTGCTCATCATCAACCGCAATTTCAATTTTTAATTTAGGTAAAAAATCCACGACATATTCAGCACCCCGATAAAGTTCGGTGTGACCTTTTTGTCGACCAAAGCCTTTGACCTCGGTAATCGTCATTCCTTGGATATTAATTTCGGACAATGCATCACGCACATCATCGAGTTTGAATGGTTTAATGATTGCAATAATAAGTTTCATGGATTATTCCCGTTGTTTCTTTCTAATTTTATATGAAAATCATTGAATTGTGCATTCAATGTTTTATTTCGTAAGACATAAATATTAATTGGAAATAATTGAATCATAAACATTAAGATTGCCAAGGGAATACCATATTGTGGTTGTATTAAAATATGCCATAAGGGATAGTGGCAAAGATAAGCAATCAGCGTTAGCGGTAAAAAGATTACAGAAAGCATTAAGCTTGTGTATAAATTCACTTTTAGATAGTGGTAATAGTATATTTTCCAAGTGTCTTGCCATGAAACTTTTTGTTTAGACATAATTCCGCCTATAATATAGAAACAACGTTATGAGGTTAAACATGATTGATCCAAAAAAATGCAGTCCTAAATTTTTAGACGATTTAGCTAAAAAATTAAGTGCAGCCCTTCCTGATAGTGTACACAATGTGAAGGCAGATATGGAGAAAAATTTCAAATCTATTTTGATGGGCGCTTTTGACAAAATGGATTTGGTCACCAGAGAAGAATTTGATGCACAAGTGCGTGTGTTAGAACGCACTCGCGCGAGATTGGAGCAGCTGGAAGCTAAGATTGCTGAGTTAGAGAAAGATTAGATGAACCAATATACCGACAATACTGATTCAATGTCACGCCAGCGAAGGCTCTGAGTGATCCCGACATTTTTTTATACAAAGACGTCCTGCCAATGTCGACTCAATGTCACGCCAGCGAAGGCTTATACAAAGACGTCCCGCCAATGTCGACTCAATGTCACGCCAGCGAAGGCTGGCGTCCAGATAAAATAAATAAAAAATTCATTATATTGGCTGGATCCTGTGAGACAACGCTTGGATTCCAGCCTGCGCTGGAATGACCTTGAACTAATATTGTTGGTGCATCATTGCCCAAATAAATGTTGAAATCACTTAGCGGCCATTGCCGACACTTTTTATTTTTGTTATCATATTAAAAAAATATATTTAAACATAATCCTCAACATAACGCAAAACCTGCTTTTTGTCCTGATCCCGCGGTCAAGCCGCGGGACGACGGCATAGTGGGTTTAGCGTAACTCCTGAAAGAAGCACAAATCAAAGAGGATTACCCATGCAACTTGCTATTGTTAACACCCGTGCCATGCTAGGTATGCAAGCACCATTAGTGACTGTCGAAGTGCATTTATCCTACGGATTGCCCGGTTTTGCTATTGTTGGCCTGCCTGAAGCTGCTGTCAGAGAAAGTAAAGATCGTGTTCGCAGTGCCATTATCAATTCGCATTTTGAATTTCCCGATTATAAAATCATCGTCAACTTAGCCCCAGGCGATTTGCCCAAGCACGGTAGTCGTTTTGATTTGGCCATTGCTATCGGTATATTAGCTGCCTCAGAACAAATTCCCAAAGATGCAATTCATGATATGGAATTTGTCGGTGAATTAGCATTAACCGGTGCATTGCGCGCAGTAAAAGGGATTTTGCCATTTGCCATTCAATGCAAAGCGCAAAAGCATACGCTGATTTTACCAAAAGAAAATGAAACTGAATTAAATATCGTTAAAGATTTATCTGCATTTACAGGCAATTCATTATTAGACGTTTGTCATTGGTTAAAAGCAGAAGACAAGCAATACCTTGTTAATGATAATAACAATACAGTACAAGTGCACTACGCTGTGGATTATGCCGATGTCAAAGGACAAGCCCAAGCCAAAAAAGCATTAGAAATTGCCGCCGCGGGTGGGCATAATGTGTTAATGGTTGGTTCGCCTGGCTCTGGTAAAACCATGTTAGCATCACGCTTAATGACAATTTTGCCTGATTTAAAAGATAATGAAGCATTAGAAGTTGCGGCAATTTATTCATTAAGCAATACGGTACATGAACATTTATTAAAAAGACCATTTCGCACGCCACATCATACCACGTCACATGTTGCATTAGTGGGGGGTGGACGTCCACCCAAACCAGGTGAAATTTCATTAGCGCATAAGGGAGTGTTATTTTTAGATGAATTGCCGGAGTTTAGTCGGCATTCATTAGAGACATTACGTCAACCCTTAGAATCAGGCAGTGTGCAAATTTCACGAGCAGGTTGTCAAGCGGAATTTCCAGCTGATTTTTTATTAATTGCTGCAATGAACCCTTGCCCTTGTGGACATCATGGTGATCCACAAAAACATTGTACTTGCACGCCGGATCAAGTGAAACGTTATCAATCCAAAATTTCAGTGCCTTTATTAGATAGGATAGATATTCATATTGAAGTGAATGCCATTGATCAAGATCAATGGTTTCAAGGTGTGGAGAGTGAGCAGAGTGCATCAATCAAACCGCGCGTTGTCAAAGCCTGTGATAAACAATTACAACGACAACAAAAAATGAATTATGCATTAACCAATGCCGAATTACATAAGCATTGTCAATTAGCTGAGGACGCACAAACCATGTTAGAAAAAGCCGCTGTGCAATATAAATTATCCATGCGCGCAATTCATCGTATTTTGAAAGTAGCGCGCACCATTGCCGATTTAGCCGATAGCCAGGATGTGTTGTTGGCACATTTATCAGAAGCACTGAGTTTGCGTATGGTGTGGCGGGTATGATGAATGTGCTATGAGAACACGAAAAAGCGCCATGCCAGCGTAGGCTGGCATCTACTGTCTTAAAAGTCAAGCATTTTTAGGCTAAAACCT
>Ga0100380_10003948_pt1 | contig 15617 bp, 14 predicted proteins | sample CryGeymeta201504_FD_80417 | JGI IMG/M metagenome (GOLD analysis project Ga0100380, IMG submission 80417) | Groundwater microbial communities from Crystal Geyser aquifers in Utah, USA - Crystal Geyser metaG 2015-04 | ecosystem: Environmental > Aquatic > Deep subsurface > Groundwater | place... | reverse complement strand
CGAATCAAAGGTTAAATCTGTGTTCTTGTCCGCACCAGCCTATATCGTAAATGGTAATCCTATCAAAGCCATTTTGAACATGTTCCTCCCAATGAGGCGCTTTATGAAAACAAAAAAAACACAGCATGTAGAGCGTTTTTTGGCGAATATTTTCACGGAACGAGATGCCTTTGCTATAGATTATCTTTCACAGGTGTTTTCCCATTTCAAAATGGATTTCACGCCCGTCCCGTTGATTAAAACCGAGCGTGCTCAAATGATCAAAACACCCATAACCCTCTTCGCTGCCAAGCAGGACCTGCTATTCCCCGGCGAAAAAATGATCAAGCGAGCCTCTAGAATATTTCCATCCCTAAAAAAAGCTGTGCTCCTCGAACAATCAAAACATGTGCAATGTGCAGAAGATAACCAGCTGATTGAAAATATAATTTTGACAAGCTAAGGAATACTAGCAATCAAATTAAGGGAATATGTTAAACCTTCACACGAGATAAAAGTGCCATGGACTTGAGCCATCTTAAACTCGATAGTTAACTCCTATCCATAGCGAACATGCGAGTTCAAAGACCGAGATCCCGATTCAATCTTGCAAAACATTCTTAGTCCTCATCCCAACGGCTGTTTGCTAAGACTCATTCATTCGCAGATTCCAGAAAGTCAAACTTCCGACTATGCTGCAGGTTGGCTGGAACATTATTTCACTCCCATGAAGACCTATTTCGCAGAAAAATAGTCTATAATCAATCGCATACCATAGACGCTTCTGTTTATAAATAACATTTTTCCATTGATTTACAGATAGTTAATTCGTTCACCCTAAAAACATTTACGAAACCATTTAGTTGCGCTTATATTTGCAACCGAACAGTTTCTTAAATGACTAAAAAATGAGAAAATTAAAATTGCAGGTACAAATCAGTGTTGATGGATTTATCGCCGGACCGCAAGGAGAAATGGATTGGCTCGTCCAAAATTGGGGACCTGACATCGATGCTTCGGTGAGTGAATTAACCGATTCAGTGGACACCGTTTTACTCGGCGCCAATCTCGCGAAAGGCTTCATTCCGCATTGGACGGCTGCTAGCAAAGAAGAAAATCCTATTCCCGGTGCTGAATTTTATGCCAACGTTTCAAAAGTCGTCTTCTCGAACTCAATCCAAGAAAGCGACACGGAAGTGCAAGCTTGGCAGAATACATCCATAGCAAATGGAAATCTAGTTGAAGAAGTTAAAGCCTTAAAAGCGCTAGCAGGAAAGGACATGATCGCCTACGGAGGAAGTGCTTTTGTATCCTCCTTAATCCAACACCAACTTATTGACGAACTCTACCTTTTTGTGAACCCCACAGCCTTAGGTAAAGGACTACCAATCTTTGCTTCCCTTACAAAAAATCAACACCTTCAACTCATCGACACCAAGCAATTCGACTGCGGCATCGTACTTCTAGCTTATAAAATTAGCTAAGATGAGAAGAGACGTATTCCAGGCTATTGCCGACCCAACGCGAAGGGCTATCTTGGTATTGATAGCGGCGCACGCCATGACACCCAATGCTTTGGCTGAACACTTTGACAGCACCCGTCAGGCGATATCCAAGCATTTGCGTATCCTCACAGAATGTGAATTGGTAAAACAGGAGCAAAAAGGCCGCGAAATCTATTATCAAATAGAACTCGAAAAGATGAAAGAAATAGACAAATGGCTCGAGCAATTCCGGAAAATATGGGAAAACCGTTTCGAACAGCTCGATCTAGTGCTTAACACCCTTAAAAAAGAAACAAAATGAACAGTAACTTGCTTTTTGATTTTTCAGTAGATAGAGCGAAGAATCAAATCCACATTAAACGAGAATTTGCCGCTGAGCTACCTTTGGTATGGGATGCTTGGACCAAACCTGAGATCCTTGATTTGTGGTGGGCACCAAAACCTTACCATAACAAAACGAAACATATGGATTTTCGAAATGGCGGTCATTGGCTTTACGCCATGTATAGTCCAGAAAATGAAGCCCATTGGTGTCGGGCTGATTATACCGAAGTGATACACCAAAAACATTTTTCAGCCTATGATGCCTTTTGCGATGAAGAAGGGAATATCAATACTGGCTTAGCTCGTTCCAATTGGAGTAATAATTTCTCAACGAATGGTCAGCACTCAGAGGTTAATATTATCATACAATATGATTCGTTTGAAGACCTAGAAAAAATCATACAAATGGGCTTCAAAGAAGGATTCACTATGGGACTCTCTAACCTCGATCAGTATATTGAAGCACAGCAAAAATTAAGAGCAAGATTAAAGACCGATAAGAAAGCACGCGTTTGTCACTATTTGAATTTCCCAGGTAATACGGAAGATGCATTCCTATTCTACCGACAGGTATTTCAATCCGATTTTATTGGCGGAATGCAACGTTTCAGTGAACTCCCTGCTGACCCAAATAGGCCCCCATTGGCTGAATCCATCAAAAGGATGATACTTCATGTTGAATTACCTATCCTTGGAAATCACATTCTTATGGCAACTGATGCTCCAAAAGAAATGGGCTTCGAACTCGTACAAGGCAATAACATGCATATTTCCCTCGAGCCAGAAACCAAAGATGAAGCCACTCGCCTATTCAATGAATTAAGCGAAGGCGGGAACATTACGATGCCTTTACAGGACATGCCTTGGGGTGCCTATTTTGGAGAGTTCTCCGATAAATATGGAATTAACTGGATGATTAACTACCAGACAAGCACCTGAACCTAAGGCCGATAAGAGGACTCACGAAGTATCTTATCGCCATCTGCCTCCCGCATAAGATCAAACAGACTTAACTCCGGGTTTTTCTCCATATAGGTCCGCACAATCTGCCAGCCAGAATATGCGCCAATACGTGGAGCACTACCTGGAGGAATATTTGGAGCAGAGGTAAACGGACCATCACTCAACAAGTTCATATAGAATGCACCATCCGTGCTATAAAGGTATTTATCGTTGATATAGAAAGTCCACATCTGAAATTCATTTTCCCTCAACCAATTCAATTGGTCGCCGGTCCATCCAGTAATCAAACTATCCGCTGTATTGGGCAACATGGCTTGCAAATAATAGAGCTGTTTGCCTTCTTTTATCATTTGATCAAGGTAGCGGTTTCCGGCAGGAATAGTTCCAAAATTCTGGTCTAGCCAAGCAATCATAGCTACCGTTGGAAGATGGTATTTATCCATTCTTCGCAGCATATAGGTTGGGATATTAAAAAAGGGATAGACTGGATAATTTTCTCCGAGGTACATTTCTAAGGGTATAACCAGCAAGCTGCTATCTGTGCCAGAGCGAAATAAGAATTCGGTATACGCCAATATCAAGCTTGGCATTGGCGTTTCAGGGAAGTGAGCTGAAAAGCGCTTTAAGGCAGGGTCGAGAATTTCCATTTGTTCTGAAAAATCGCCAAATACCTGTTGTATTGTATCTTGTAGATTTAACACATTGGTGTCAGAAAGCAACATTCTACAGTTTTGATTGACCTGATTGGGCTCCCATCCCATAATTTCCTGTTCATAGAAAGGATAAAAAAGCGGGTACTTTTTCTGTAAGGATGCTAAATCTTCTTCCAAATGATCAATTCTCATCGCAAAGAAGTCTTTATCAAACCTCTTTAGCGTTACATTTGTTGGGATATCGGAAACGTTTACCGGTTGCACAGAATCATTCGTGCAAGATTGCAGGAATATTACAACCGAGAGAAAAATGAAAAATTTGATTTGTTCTTTTTTTACCAACTTTGTAAGCATATCCACTAATCATCAAAGGACCAAAAGTATGAAAAAACAACTAGCACTACTCCTAAGTCTTTTCTTTGTGATAGCCGCACAGGCACAAAACGAGAAGAAAGAAAGAAAATTACATCTCGGATTCTTGGGAACCTCAAGTTATGGCTGGATGAGCACCGATAGCAAGAATATTTCTGGCGGAGGATTGAAAGCCGGTGTTGGATTAGGCATCTACGGAGATTACTTCTTTGCCGAGAACTATGCCTTTTCTGTCGAGTTATTGCATTCTACCCAAGGTTTTAAACTTGATGCTGATTCCATCTGCACCTACAGCAAAACTGACTTGGAGTTTAAAAAGACAGGCAATGCGAATATTAATTACCGCATGCGTTCCTTCCAAATTCCATTAACACTAAAATTGAGAACAAACGAAATTGGCTATTGGCGCTACTATGGCCAATTAGGTGTGGCTCCCACCGTTTCATACCGTGCGATAAAAGCTACCTATGATCCGGGCATTTTCGCTAGGGAAGACGATAATATCGACCGTTTAGCGAATGAAAACGAAAACGATTTTATCTCTGGCGGAAATATTCCAAACACAAATGCAGAGGATGCTAAGAACCATTTCCTTGAAGAAGACAATATTGGAACCTTTCGTCTACCCCTTATAATTGGTGCTGGCGGTGAGTGGAACGTTTCGGGAAACACTTCTATTCTGATGGGTGTGCGCTACGAATACGGTTTGCTTAACTTAATGAAAGCAGACCATACGGTAGGTCGAGCAAATGTCTTTAGCCTCGTAGCAGGCGTACGCTTCTAATCGAATAAACTCCCCCCCTTGAAAATAGCACTCGCACAGCTTAATTACCATACAGGAAATTTTAAGGAGAATACCAGAAGCATTCTGGACCATATTGAAAAAGCCAAACAGGAAAAGGCCGATTTGGTGATTTTCGCCGAATTGGCTCTGACCGGCTATCCGCCTCGTGATTTTCTTGAATTCAAGGAATTTTTAGACGAATGCGAAGCCTATGTTCAGCATATTGCAAGTCATTGCCATGGGCTAACCTGTATCCTAGGTGCACCTTCCCGGAACGCAAATAAAAAAGGAAAACGGCTGTATAATTCTGCATTTGTTCTTGAAGATGGAAAAATCAAAGAAGTCGTGCACAAAGCATTGCTGCCTACGTATGATATCTTCGATGAATACCGCTATTTTGAGGCAAATAAGTCTTTCCATTGTATCGAAGTTCAAGGACAAAAAATTGCGCTCACCATTTGCGAAGACCTGTGGAATGTTGGGGAACATGGTCTCTATGGTGAAATCCCGATGGAACACCTCATACAAGAAAACCCGAGCCTTCTCATCAATATTGCCGCCTCCCCTTTTAGTCGCGATCATATTGAAACACGAAAAGCTGTTTTGCAAACGAATTGCATCACCTACTCCTTGCCTTTACTTTACCTCAACCATGTAGGTGCGCAAACCGAATTAATATTTGATGGAGGAAGCATGGCCATGAATGCTGATGGAAGCATTGTGGATGAGATGGCCTATTTCGATGAGGAATTTAAGTTGTATGATTTTAAAGACGGCCGTCTGGCGCAAATTGGCCACGACAGCACCTTTCTTCCCCAAGAACGAATAGAACTCATCCATGATGCATTGGTAGTAGGCATCCGTGACTATTTCCATAAACAAGGCTTCAAAAAAGCATTGCTCGGTTCTTCTGGAGGTATTGATTCTGCGGTAGTTTTAGCCTTGGCTTCCGAAGCACTCGGCGCTGAAAATGTGCAAGCCATATTACTTCCTTCGCGATATTCTTCCGACCATTCAGTGAATGATGCCAAACAACTTTCGGAAACCTTAGGAAATCCCTTTGAAATCATATCCATAGAAAAAGCCTTTGGAGCATTTGAAGAAACGCTCTCTCCGCAATTTGCAGGCAGAGCATCTGATATTACGGAAGAAAATATGCAGGCCCGCTCAAGAGGAGTGATTCTCATGGCCATGAGCAATAAGTTTGGCGCTATCCTCCTCAATACCTCTAATAAAAGTGAAAATGCCGTGGGGTATGGAACCTTGTATGGCGACATGTGTGGCGGACTTTCTGTAATCGGCGACCTCTACAAAATTCAGGTCTACGAATTGGCGCGTTTTATCAACCGAAACAAAGAAATCATACCGAATAATATCATCGTAAAAGCTCCTTCTGCCGAGTTACGTCCGGACCAAAAAGACTCCGATTCCCTCCCCGACTATGAAGTGCTCGATGCGATTTTGTATCAGTATATCGAAAATAGAAAAGGCCCCAAAGAGCTCATTGCACAAGGCTATGATGAAGCCCTCGTTCGTCGTATCATCCGATTGGTGAACCTTAACGAGTACAAGCGCTTTCAAACTCCACCAATTTTACGCGTTTCTTCCAAGGCTTTTGGTATGGGAAGACGGATGCCGATTGTTGCGAAATACTTGCAATAGCTTTACTTTTACGTAAATGCACCGCCAATTAATTGTCGCTTTTCTATTTCTATTGATTGCTTGTCAGAAGGATACACCTTCGACTTGTGAAAGTAACTTACTCCTTCGAGAGGTAGCCCCTTTTTCAGTAGGTACTACAAGCGATGATGTTTATAAAAATTGGCAACAAGTTGTCTCAGGAATGCATTTCAACCGCATAACAAGCGAGAATATGTTGAAAATGGACCGCATGATGATTCGGCCGGATTCCAATAACTATTACCCTATTTCTTGGATTACCCGTGATGCTATGAATGCTGGATTCACTGAATTCCATGCCCACCCAGTTGTATGGCATAAGCAAGTCCCAAGTTGGCTGCCTGATGTTCCTCCTAATGACCTAAAAGAAATAATGCTACGCTATTGTAGCGGCTACAAAAGTCAACTTTCGCTTTTCAATCAATTTGTTCAGATAACCGGCATCGACGTGGTCAATGAAGCCCTAAACGAAGATGGAAGTTTTCGTCGCTCATTTTGGTATGAAGCCATGGGGCGTGATTATATCCGCCTGGCATTTCAGGAATTTTCAGACATGAATCCAGAAACTAAACTTTTCTATAATGACTATAACCTGGCACTCAACCCAAAGAAATTGGATGCTGCTTTAGACCTCTGCGATTGGCTGCGATCAACAGGCGTTCGCATAGATGGAATTGGCATGCAGATGCATATTGATATCCATGAACCCAGTCAAATGGATATCGCCGCTGCCTTTGAAAAAATTAGCAGTCGGGGCTATATGGTCCATGTTTCGGAATTGGATGTGAGTATTAACCCTAGAAATACCGAAACAACAGCCACTCCGACCCTACTGAGCAAACAAGCCGATGTTTACGCAGGAATATTCCGATTATACAATCAGCTCCCGAAGAAGCATCAATATGGAATCACCGTTTGGGGTTATTCTGATTCAGAATCTTGGATACCCGGCGAATACAACCGATTCGATGCCCCTTTGCTGATTGATGCTTTCGGAAATAAAAAACCGGCCTACTGTGCATGTCTAAATGCCTTGAAAAAATGAGAACCTTAATCAGCCTAATTGTAATTCTATTTTGCAGCCAAAGTCAAGCTCAACTCAGCATGGGGTATTATCCTTACCCCTATTCTAAGGTAGAGGTAACAAGCAATCCGAATGCAGTGGTTTTTGGCGGTATCCGTGTTCAAACAAACAGCTTTGCCTCGAATTTGAATACGGACCTCAACTTCTGCTGGAACTTCAAACGCAAGGAGCAAATCAACTTTTTTGCTGGCCTAGGTGCGCGTATCAACCTCACGGATTTTGGCAATAAGGACATCAATGCTTACAAAGGACAATACCTCATGCTTGGTGCACGCTTCTATCCCTTCGAAAAACTGGCACCACTCGGATTGAGTTTCGATGTTTGTCCATATGCAGAGGAAGACTTTAAAAGCGGCAGACTAGAATCCAACCTGGGTTTGTTCTGGAGCTTTGGACGTTAAAAAAGGGGCGAATCTATTCTTCGTGATCTGTGGAGTTAGAACCCATCTTTCCACCTAGAATCTCCATCAAAACGGCCAAATCAAGCACCTTTTCTTTGTCGCCCAATTTCGAATAGCTGCTCACCAAATTCCGAATCACACGTTTAAGGATTTCGACATGATTGCAAGGCAAATAGAATTCAGGCATGGCTTCTATTTTTAGCTGCTTCACAAACTCATCAATATTCTGCCGCGTAAATACTAAGCCTTTATTGAATGGATTGATATAAAACATCACCTTAGCCAAACTTCCTGACTTTAGTAATTTATTTCGATCGGGAATAGAAGATTCATCCAAGCTCGAATCGAATAAATAAGCCAAAATAAAATGCTGAGGCAGATTCACACCAAAAATTGGAATCCCTAAGCGCTGTGCAACAATACTATACAGTATGGCGAGAGAAATCGGGTTGCCCGATTTTTGTTCGAGTACTGTATGGATATAGGAATTCGCTGGAGCATGGTAATTTTCCGTATTCCCCTTGAACCCATTCACCTCATAAAAGATATGATTCAGAATCCGCACTTTCTCCAAGGCTGTCAAATCATAATGCAGTTCAAGCCAAGCATCTAGTTTTATTTTATCGATACGGTTGCTGATTTCCTGCTTATTGATGTTCGGGAAATGATAGCGACTAAGAATAATGATTCCATCAAATAAGTCCTGCTCCTCAGAAGCTAGCCACTCCTTGAGGTCGGCTTTTACACAATCCTGCTGAATGCGCCGTATTAATTCTTCCAAGCGCGATTGATGGATAACGCTGAAGTCTTTGCTCCATTGATCTTCAAGCATCGGCACGACTTCTTCCCCCAAAGACAGCAGACGTTCTTCAATTAAACGCACTACCTCCTCATCCGTATCGTCAAGAAGCATGACCATTGCATTGAGTTCTCTCGTATCAATCATCCATTCAAACTTAGGAAATGCAGGAGGGATTTCCCGAAACGCTTATCCACGAAATATGGATTTCGATGAAAACCTGTCCTAAAAACCAATTTTGACGGTTTCGTGACAAAAGGATGGTACTGAATTTGATTATCCTGTTTACCTTAGTAAAAACTTATACGTTATGAAAACATTATTCAGCTTCATCTTGGTCCTCTGTTCCTTTGCTTATGCTTCGGCTCAGGACAAAATTTATATGACTTCTGGAAAAACCATTGAATGCAAAGTCACCGAAGTCGGTACCGAAGAAATTAAATACAAAGTCAGCACAGAAGCCGATGCCGCCGTATATGCCGTGAAAAAAATCGATGTATTGAAGATTGAGTTTGCCGACGGACGCGTAGAAAAGTTCCAAGACGAACTCGATGACCCTGATTTGTATGCCGATAATAATAAGAATGCTTGGAAGATTGATTTTATTTCTCCACTTGTGGGCTCAACAATTTTCAGCTATGAACGTTCTATAAAACCTGGCTTCAGTCTAGAAGGAAGTTTTGGAATTATTGGGTTGGGTATAGACCAAGAGCAGGTAAAACCAAGAGGGGCCCTCGTGAAATTTGGTCCCCGTTTTATGAAAACGCCTGATTTCCGCAAAGGGTCATTGCGTTATTACCATATTTTAAAAGGCGCTTATATTCAACCTCAAGTTACATTTGGTGCTTTTGGTTCTGACCATCAATATTATACATTCGGCTCAGGCGGGAATCAAGTTAATCAAGTTACAGCACGCGAAACAACAACGTATGGTAGCCTGATGGTTGTTTTCGGAAAGCAGTCTGTTTATTCGAATGTATTTTTATTTGACTTATATGCTGGCTTTGGCTGGGGCTTTAATAGTACAACTCAAAATAATCGTCCAAATAATGCGACAACCGAATACTTTAATATGAACAGAACCTACGGAGTTCTTATAGGAGGCGATCGTCTACCGCTAGCGGCAACCTTGGGTATCAAAATGGGTTTCCTTACGAAATAAGCTGAAAAAAAATTATCCGTTAATTAATTTAGCATGACTGAGAAGCCGCCTGCCAGCGGCTTCTTTTTTTTTGCATTTACTTGATTCAACTTGTTACACTTGCCACTCGGGATTTTCGATTAAGACATTTACGTAACTATTATTTAAATTGGTGTAAATATTCATTCAATGAGAACAGTTTTTAGTTTGGCTTTATTTCTGTGTTCAGTTGTATATGCTGCAGCGCAGGACAAAGTTTTCATGAGCTCGGGAAAAATAATCGAATGCAAGGTTCTCGAAGTCGGCATCGATGAAATCAAATACAAAATCACCACTGAGCCCGGAGCGACAATTTTTTCAGTCAATAAGCTCGATGTCTTAAAAATTGAGTTTGAAAACGGTCATATTGAAGAGTTTCAAGAAGACCTAACGAACCCGGATTTATACGAAAACAACCGAAAAAATGCCTTTAAGGCTGGCTTTTTAGCTCCCCTATTTGGTTCGAGTGAAATCAGCTATGAGCATTCGTTGCGGCCAGGCATAAGCCTTGAAGGAGGAATTGGTATTGTCGGCTTGGGAATGGATCAAGAAGACGTTCGACCTGTCGGAACTTTTCTACGCTTTGGACCTCGCTTCTTTCATGCACCGGAATACCAGACAAACTCTACCCGTTACTACCATGTTCTCAAGGGAGCCTATATTCAACCTCAACTTCTGTTTGGCGCATTTACTTCAGATTACTTCTATACCATTAATGGTATAACGGGTCCTAATCGTCAAAAAACTAGAGTAATTACAAGCTATGGATCGCTGATGATGGTTTTTGGGAGGCAATCTGTCTTCCAAAATTTATTTGTTTTGGATTCTTATGCCGGTATAGGTTGGGGCTATAATAAAACCAATACAAATAGGGTACCCATCAATGCTTATGACCTCGAATCCAACCCTACCCGCACTACCTATGGTGTCGATGTTGGAGAGTCAAATTTCCCCTTTGCACTATCTTATGGAATTCGAATTGGATTCCTTCCAAAACCCAGAAAATGATTCTGCTTGAATGAGCCTAAGGGACCACACTAAATCGCAGACTTCCTCCCGACTTTCTTCTAATTAAATAAGTTCCTGGAGCCAGTTGATGTTGGAGTTGCGCTTTACCCTCCTCGAATTTAATTTCCATCATACGCTGACCTTGAACACTATAAATAACCATTAACTCATTTAGCGATTGATTGAGATACAGTGTCATTCCTAGAGCTGAATGAGATGGATTCGGATAAATATAGAGTTCAGCATTCACGGTTATCTCATCCGTTTGTTGAATGATTTGTCCACCTTGCACCAGATAATTTAAGGCATCTGCTTGCACACCCGTAAAGCTTTCAAATGCCTGCTCTCCGACCCATCGCACGCGCACACTATCAATCATAGAATTTTCCTTGAGCCCAAAATGCAGCCGCGCGGGTTTTTGCATCCGCACCCCTCTGCCGGCCGTCACTTCTTGCAGCAGCATTTTTCCGCCAACATAGACCTCAACCCGCGCCCCGATTGCCATTTTTTGTCCGTTTTGCTGTTTTAGTTCTATCTCCGTCCAATGATTTTCCCAGCTCGGATGAGTATTTTTCCAAATGCGAAACTTCCCGCCTTCCCCAATACCCATATCTAACTTGCCATCATTGTCCCAATCGGCCCAACAAACATCTTCGCCACTTACAATATCGGAGATTCCGGCTTCCTTACTTACCAAACGAAATTTTCCAATTTCCTCCTGCACATACATGTCCATATACCGGCAGCCATAAAAAGTACTGATAGCAAAATCTAGGTCACCGTCATTATCAATATCTCCCCAGGCTCCTCCAGCATGGGTTTCTTCATATTCAATGCCTGAACTTGCCGTTGCTCGATTGAATAAATATGACGGCGCCCCTGTATTCTTGTACAGTTGGGTAGATAAATGATCATATTGAATAGAAAAAGCGGGGTGGGCAAACATGGGAACCAGTAAATCGAAATTTCCATCTTGATCATAGTCACCCCAATCTACCCCCGTTCCATGACTTGATTGATTGAATTTATTGCGGTCAATACCCGAAGAACCTGCCACATCGGTGAAATTTCCCGTCCCATCATTGCGCCACAATTCATCAGGCTCCAAGAAATAGTTGGTTACGAATAAGTCGAGATCTCCATCATTATCATAATCACACCAGGCTGAACCTCTGCTGCGTCGGTGGGTAAAGCCTTCTGGATAGATTCTCGTTGTTGCATCAATAAAACTTCCTTTTCCATCATTCAAGAAAAGGTAATTGGGGGTAATATCCGGACCGCCAGAAGGATAGCTCGTCCACAGCCTACCGATAAAAATATCCGGAAATCCATCGCCATTCAAGTCTGCGATGCTATAGCTCGATACCCCACGAACGGGAATCATGGCAGTTAATTCTTGGGCGATAAAGTTCCCATTTTGTTGATTGATCAATACTTTCTGTGATGCTGAGTCACTGTACAAAAGCAGAATATCTGGTGCCCCATCATTATTGATATCAATAATTGGATGGATGGGTAAACCCGCTGTTTCAAAGCCTAAGCGATCAGTTTCATCCGAAAATTCAAAGTTCTTTTGATTAAAATATACCCGCCCCCCAACAATAATGTCTAAAAAATCATCTCCGTTCAAATCGGCTGTAGCAATATTTCTATTGCTTAATGTGAGTGGGAACCCTGCAGCTTCTGTTAATTCTTTGAAATAGGGTTCGTTCGGAATCCAAAGTGGCTCTGTTACCAATGTTAAGCCTAAAGTCCTTCGATTGCCTATACTCCATTGTCCTGCTTTCTTGAAAAAAAGCTTGTAATAATCACCGCCCGATGATGAGGAACACATATTCTCTGCCGGACTTTGCTCGGCTAAAACACTTACACCCTGCTCGACCTTGGATATGCGGATGAAGAATTGATTGTTTCTCAGCTCAATTCCTGAATCGAGATGCGCCTCTAAGAATTCGAGTCCTTCCTGGCTTTTTCGTAAGGTATAAGGCCCTGAAATAACCTTTTCCAATTGCGGAAATGAAACGCCACCTTCATGTCCATAGAGTGCTACTTCAATCGTTCCATTGGCTGATGCTCCATCCACAGCAATTACCACTTGGGTAAGCCGATAGGGCTTTTCTACATCAATCCGAGCCACATACTCATCAAAAGAAGAGGATAAAGCAACTAGATTTTTGGAGGTATTGAAGATTGGTAAGCTATCTTGTGCTGTTGAAGTCTCACAACAGGTACATACCAAGAGCATGAAAATCACTCGTTTCATGCCCAAATATAGGAAAGCCTATTTGTTTTTATTCTGTTTCGTCCAGAGCTCGGCCAAGTGTACCAATACTTCTGTAGCCTTTTCCATATCCTGAACACTCACGTATTCTAATTTCGAGTGAATGGCCATTTCGCCAGTAAATATGTTCGGGCAAGGCAATCCCATAAAAGAAAGGCGAGAACCATCTGTTCCTCCACGGATGCTCTCAATCTTCGGTTCTATGCCAGCGCATTTATAGGCTTCTGCAGCCAGGTCCATAACGAAAGGGACCTTATCCAGCACTTCCTTCATGTTTCGGTACTGCTCTTTGATTTCCAGCTTATAGCTAGATCCAGGGAAATTCGCGACAGCCTGTTTTGCAATTTGATCCATCCGCTTTTCATAGTCCGACAGTTTCGCAGTAATATGATCACGAACGATGAATGTCACTTTGCATTCTTCAATGCCCCCTTCAATATGCATGGGGTGTATAAAGCCTTCATGACCGCTGGTACTTTCAGGGTTCCAACTGTCTTTTGGTAATAAATCAATGAACTGAGATGCCACTTTAAGGGCAGAAATCAGCTTTCCTTTTGCATAGCCCGGGTGTGCACTCACTCCATAAAAGGTAAGCACCGCACCATCTGCCGAAAACGACTCCCCCTCCAATGAACCACGTGGACCGCCATCTAAAGTATAGCCATAATCTGCAGCCAAACGCGGCATATCTACTTTATCAACCCCACGACCAATTTCTTCATCTGGAGTAAAAAGTATGCGGATTTTCCCATGAGGCACCTTTGGATTCGTCATAAAATAGGCTGCTAAATCCATGATGATAGCTACTCCCGCTTTATCATCGGCTCCTAGTAAGGTGATTCCTGAAGCTGTGATGATGTCGTCACCAATACGCTGTTTCAAATAAGGATGATCTTCTGCTCTCAATACAATTCCCGCTTCATCCGGAAATAGAATATCCTGTCCTTGGTAATTTTTATGGAGGCGTGGCTTCACATTTTCACCCGTTACGTCGGCGGTAGTATCCACATGTGCACAATAGCATATCACCGGACAATCCTGCTCCACATTCGAAGGGATAGTTGCATAGACATAGCCATTTTCATCCAATGCTGCATCTGAAATGCCGAGCCCTTTAAGCTCTTCCACCAAAATCCGACTTAAGTCTTTTTGACGTTCCGTAGAAGGACAGGTTTCCGAATTAGCATCCGACTCAGTATAGACTTGAACATAGCGCATCAAGCGCTCCGCGACAGAGGAATTATAGTTGCTTAGTGACATGGCTTCGAAATTACAGAAGCCAGAGCTAGACTGCAAGCAATGTCAACGAAGACTTTAGCTTCCTCAACAAACTTCTATTGAATATTTAAATAAAGAATTAGATAATGTCTAGTCAATCTTGACGGGGTAACATTTACCTGTTTCGCTGATCGTGTACTTTTTTGACGCCGTCCGTCTACCCAGATCATCATATATCTCAATAAAGTAAGTTCCTGGATAGACAACTTTCTGAATGCCTTTGCTCGAATTGCAGCCAATTTCACTTGCCGAGTTAACCACATATGAAGGCGATCCGATATTTTTTCCATCTATATGGACCCACAGTCCTCCAAACTTTTGAGTCGTATAAAACCAAAATGTCGAAGTAGGTGATTCCGCCTCTTCGCAAGACATAATGGTCAGGCAGGATAGGGAAAATAGCACCAGCATGCATTTCTTCACATTCATAATTCCAATGACTTTAATAATTCCATATTAAATGCAAACTGATTCTCCGAAAAACAATTGCAAGGCACAATTGTACTAAATTAGAATTGTAAAGCCAATACCCATAAATAGGTAATTTTACATGATTCCGATGTTGGATTTACCCTTAAAAGTGAGATTAAGCCTCATTGAGTATCCGCCAAAATTAGTACCTTTCGCCCATGCTCCGTGGCCGTAATATTCTCTGCATGTCTACCCCATCTTGGGAAGGGGATTATGCAAAAACCATTGTAGAAATGATGCGTGTACTGGCCCAAGAAAACAAGGTACTCTACGTTGAAAACCCGGCTACCTGGTTGGATTTGTTCCGACTTTTCACCAAAAGAAAATGGTCAAGCATCGGCTTTCTATTGAGCGCCAAACCAAAAAGAGTCGAAGAACAGAACTCCTGTGTTTATGTTTTGAATCCAGGTCCAGTTATTCCGATAAACTTTCTTCCACATAATTCACTTTATGAGCGCATACTCAAGTGGAACAATACGCTCGTATTAAGAAAGGTGCGTCAGGCACTAAATAAGCTGAAGATGCAAGACGACCTGATTCATATCAATGCCTTTAACCCCATGTTGGCTGCGCATACATTGAATCATTTCAAGGAAGCAACAAGTATCTATTTTTGTTATGATGAAATCTCTGCCGCTCTATATATGAAAGACCACGGCACCATTCTCGAACCAGAATTATTGCAGACAGCCGACTTCACAGTGGTAACCTCTGAAGGGCTTTTAGAAAGCAAAAAGGCACAAGCTAAGCGGATAGCGCTGGTAAAGAATGGTGTAGACTTCAGCTTATTTAGCCAAGGCTTTCGCGAAGAAATTCCCGAACAAGTTGTGGTTGGATATATTGGAAGTATTGATG